>Ga0256845_1000060_pt1 | contig 88743 bp, 72 predicted proteins | sample RiftiametaG_FD_189101 | JGI IMG/M metagenome (GOLD analysis project Ga0256845, IMG submission 189101) | Tube worm associated microbial communities from hydrothermal vent at the East Pacific Rise, Pacific Ocean - Riftia | ecosystem: Host-associated > Annelida > Integument > Unclassified ...
TCGGGCGCGTTGCTCAAGGACGAGTTGTACGGACTTCACGTTGACGACGTTGCGTGCATTCACATCGCTGAGTGCCGCTTGCAGTTCCACCGCGCCGTGGATGTCGAGCAGGAGCAGCAGGCCCGACATTGTGCCGCCGAGGTTGTGACCTCGTTCCGCCGCGCGTGCGACGAAAGTCTCCGCAGCGTTTGACGCCGATCCCGGTGCATGCGACCACTACTTCGCAACTGCATTACGACGGTTCATCCGTCGTCGGCGTTCGTGAAAGGCCGGGAATTTTTGCTGGCAAGCTAAGGGGTCCCCGGCCTTGTTAATTGTGCTTGTCCACTTCGGTCTACGCCCGCGTCGTCATCCGACCAAGGAAGTTGAGTATGCGCCGAGGATCAACAATCCTCAGCTCGCGCACGGGATCACGCGGACGTCAGTGATCGCTGACAGTCTCAGACCGAGCGAACTTCGAAGCGTTTGACCTATCGAATATCGACCCCACTGCCTGCATCGCGGGCCTTGCTCAAGGCGTCGGACAGATTAGCCGCTCAGGTCCCGTATGAGCGCCTGTGAAGGTTGCGGAAGCATATTGGGCGAACAGACGTTGTTTTGTCCGAATTGTGGCGCCAAGGCAGCCGCACGTCCGTCTGCGGAAGAACAACAGCTTGATGAAAAGATCCCGCTGGCGGGCGGGGCCGCTCATTCGTAGAGGGTCTCGCACGCCGATAACGTCCTAAGTGTAAAGCTGGCGATCGCGGAACCCATTTGTCCTGCCTAACCTCAAGCTCTGGTTGACCGCTTCGGAGCTCCTCATCAACATCAACACATTCCAATCACACTAGCGAAATCTCAGCTTGAGAGTCGGGTCCGTGTGTTCACGACTCTTTCGCGCGTAGATCTTCATAAACTTCCCGATTTTGTGTGGCCGTATCACGTCGAAGCCAAGCCGTTCAAGGTCATCACAGAACGCATCGACGTTTTTGATGTAGTGACCGGACTCCCAGATATGTAGCCATCCATCCATCTCAAGCACTCTGTGTGCTTGCCGAATATATTCTGTGCAGTTCGACCCCATGAGGGAGAGACAAAAAATCGCCAATTGGAGCGATTCATTCGCCAACGGGACATTCGCCAGGTCACAAGCAATCACGTCCCTGTCGATCGCAATGTGGTCCAGGTTATAAAACTGATACTTGTCCTTGAGCCGCTTGGAAATTTCGGCTTCGCCACAGCCAAAGTCCCCTACGATTTGGATATCGCGCCCTTCTTCGGAGAGCCAGTCGATCTCTTCTTCATAGGGGATCACGGTCCACGACTCTCGCAGTTCCCTGTACATGGTGTGGTAGTGCGCCCACTCCTCGGGGTTCTCCTTGAGGCGTTGATGCGTGGCCTCGCTCTTGCTCATGTACCAACGATTGTTCATCGCTACAAAGTCACCGTAGTCCTGCAGTCGTTTCTCCACGGCCTCGGGCGATCGGGACAGCGGGACCTCGACGACTTGGCGCTCAAGCGTGATTTCACGGTCTTCATCGAGCCGCTGCAACCACCCCATGATATCGGACTGAGCCTGGGTCTCGTTGCGAAGGTTGCCTTCCGGGACCTCGCCATCGACCGCGGCGTCGGCGATCGATTGTTTGTAAGCCAAACGCGCAAATTTCGACTCGCAGTAGGACCAGCGCCCCCCTTTGAGATCGGCATAGGTCACGGGCACCACGACATGCACCGTCTCGAACTCGCTCCCCTGGCGCCACAAACGAGCCTTGAGCTGATCATACTCTGCGCTGGTCCAAGGCAGGATGTTCACCACCAATTTATTACACACCCGTTGGAGGCCATCGACACCGACCGAGATCCGGCTCGACGCGATCAAGACATCCACGCGACCGTTGACCTTCTTGAACTCGTCGATATCGGAGTCGTCGTCCTCTCCTGTGCACATTCCCACCCGGTGGCCCGCAGCCATGAGACCTTCTCGAAGCAAAGGCACAATTCCCTGTACATAATGAGTATAGACGATCGCTTTCTCCCCGAGCTTGATCGCATCTACAATCGCCGGGAGGCGCACCTTGGTGAGGATTTGTTCAAGCTGTAGAATCGTCCCATTGGCCACCTCCCGAATGTCATCGAGATAGAGCTCGCAATTCATCTCGGGTCGGCAGCTTTCATCGAGCTGCATCGCATAGTTTGGGCGATACCGGGTGCCCAGTGACACAAACCACTGATGCAGCTTCATACAGTTTTGAACCGTGGCCTTGGTCTGGAGCTCATGATGCACATGAAGGTCCACCATCTCGATAAGGCTCTTGCCCTCCTGAAGATTATTGATCACAGGGGTACCCGACATCCCCAGCACATGCAGGTTCTCTTCGTTGGCCTCTTTGGACCTCACAAGCAGACCCTGCACCATTTTCTTGCGCCGGCTCATTTTTTCGGGGCTTCGTTGCTTGGTCTGATGGATCTCATCGATCACGATAAAATCTACCTTGGGTGTCACGGTCACCATGAAATCTAGGAGATTGTCCTCCGAACTCTTCAACTGAAATTGCTCAAAATTCATCACGAGGTAACGAGGGCGACCATCCTCCTTCCAGCTGGGCGTCCAGGTCTTGGACTGGACCTGACAGCCTTCAAAGGCCCCATCGATCTCCTGACACCAGTTTTTGACCACAGCATTTGGACAGACCACGACCGTCATCTTGGCTTTGGCGGTGCGTGTCGCTAAAATGGCGCTCAAGGTTTTTCCGGCGCCCATCCCCGACCAATTACCAAAACGTCGCCGCCGGCAGACCGAGAGGGCAACATGACGCTGCATCAAGTTAGGCCTCACGACCGTTTCTGAGCCCCCGGGTCGGAAACGATAGCCTTGAGGCAGCTCAAAGCGCTCTGCGGCCCTCAGTTCTCCGAGGAAGTCTTCGACCACAATGCGGGAGTAGGTGTCGGATTCATAGCCCTCCGCTTGCACACGCGCCTCCTCGGCGTTCAGGTAGGCATGTCGCCACAGCTTGGCCTTGGCGCTCTCCTGGAGGAAGCGGACGGTTTCGTTATCAGGATTGGCGACAAAGGCTTTGTCCAGCGCGGCCAAGGCCTCGTTCGTCTTGACCAAGGGTAGGCTCGAGCTCTTCGTTTTCGGGTCTTCACTCCCGGATCCACCCTCTTCCGTACGGATGCCCCCCGTAATTTCCTGGTCCAACACGCCATGATCCTGGTAGCTGGACTCGCTGTTTTGGAATGCGTAGGCTCCCGCTCCCTTCTCGGCTCGCTGATTTTCTGCGTCCGACTGCCCACGAAGGTTAAAATCTTCCTTCGATCTATCGGCGTAGTTCGCCATCTCCTCTTCGATCTTGTTGGGCTCGTTCTTTGCGAATTTCTCCAGCTCCTCCAAAGGAAACTTTCCCGAGGTGAAGTCCTTCACGAACTCCTGACAGGCCTTGGGCCCATCAAAGATTCCGGCCTGAATCGCTAGAGCGTAGCGCTCAGCGGGCGTAAAGCTCTCGATATGATGCGCGAGAGAGCGAACAAAGGCGCGGATCTTTTCGATCGGCCAGTTGTCAAAACAACGCGGACAATTGCCGTTATTCAACACTCGCCGGCGCACGCTCTGCTGATATTCATGTCCTTTGGCACAGCGCCACCATGCGTCGAAGTTTGCGTCGGGTGTCACCTGATCCGGCGTGATCGTTCCATTTTTCTCTTGGTTCCAAAACTTGGCGATATGTGGGAATTTTCGCAGCAAGCTGGTCTCACTTTTGGCACAAGTGGGACAGCTCCCGTTCTTCACCATCTGCAAAGGCGAGCGTTTAAACGTGTGCCCACTCGCGCAATTCCACCACATCTCGGCTGTGGACTGGCTGTCGACATGGCTGGGCCCGACACCGTCGTTCGCGGCCGAACACCACTGTTTGGCTAAGCCAGGGTACTCATAACGCAGCGAAGACGAGCGCACTTTACAGGTGGGACACCCCATGTCTTTTTGCATCATCCGAGGCTGGCGCTCGAAACGATGCCCCCGTTTGCAACGCCACCAGACCCCCTTGTACAAACGAAGCGGGGTCTGGTCAGGGCGCCCTGGGTTCGAGGCATCCCACATCGCTAAAAGCTCGGGGACATCGGCGACAAATTTCACGCTCATGTTAAGGCCTCTCGACTTCCTGCTCGGCGTGCACAGCGTCGAGCACAGGAGGCTGGATACAGTCTTCACTCCACCAGCGGGGATCATGGGGGACATACCCCGTGGGCAGGCCAGGGCCCTGGATGTCGAGGTTTTCGGCCTCATCTTCGGCCAGACATTGATTGAGCTCCAACAAGAACGCCAAAACATCCTGCCCCTCGGGCAGGTAATAGGCCGCGCGCACGGCCGCGTCGAGCTGGGCTTGCGCCACGTGAATCGGGTGGGTCGGACCAATCGCGTCGGCATTTTGATAGACCTTGCGAAGATGACATTTTTTTTCCGCCATCATCGCCTCACGCGTTGCCCGGAGCTTCTGTGCGGCCTGGGCGACGGCGATCACCTGAGCTTCTTCGATATCTTGAGGCCAAGGGAATTTTTGCCAAATTTTCTTGTCGTAGCGGGTGTCAGACTTGGTCTTGCTGCCCAGTGCCTGCGCCCACGCCCAATGGATCGACGACTGGATCATGCCGAAGCTGTAGTCATCGTCGAAGGAAAACAAGTAACAGCTGCTGTTGACGACAATACGAGAATCCACAAAGACAAACACACCTCTGGCCGATGATGCAGGGATCGCAATCATTCTTTTTTTGTCCCCAAGCCAATCAAAAAAATCTTTTCTGGGATTCTGCGGGCACCACCATCTCTTCGCCCACCCTCTATATCGTTTTTGCTGTCCAGCCTTGTCTTCGACGAACTTCTTTACTTTTTTTTCAAGCATGCTGTAGGCCACCCCTGCTTGTTTTGCGGACTCAATCGTCTCACAATGGCCGAGATCAAGTACCCACTCGTATGGTATTTCTGTCATGAGCCCGGTTCCTCCCGTAAACGAACGAAGGAATTGACGCGATTGTGTATCTCCTGCAATTTGCTCCAAGTCAGCGACATCGAATCGAAACCCTCTATCACCAAGAGTCACTCCCATTTGAGTCCCTTTCGCATTTGCGGACAACAGGCACGCAGAACTCAGATCACAATGCAACTGAAGGTGAGGATGGATCACATCCCGTTCATAGGCTTCACCAGCAATCACCAAGCGATGTGGCCCTAGAATATGGTCTTTTTTGACCCAATTAACGACAGAAACAAAAACAGAAGCCTCTCCGCTCCATTTTTGGGAGGAGACTGCATCCGTAATGGTTCCACCATTTGACACTACATACGATGTTGATGCCTCTCGCGCGTACCCCTCTCGAATCGTGTTTGTCGCCACAAGTCCACAGCGCCCCCCGGCAGGCAAGTGATCATGCGCTCTACGAAACCAGTAGGTTACCAAGTCCGCATTTCCGTTCACATCTTCAAAATTTCGCGCAAGACGTTTCACAAAATTTAAACCGAGAACTTCTCTGAATTTTTTACTCCCCAAATACGGAGGATTCCCCACAATCGCGTCACACACAGGCCAATCACAAAAAAGAGCGTCTTCGCTGAGAATATTCTCATCCAGATTATCCAGCGGCAGGCTCGGGTCCGAGAGTCCCAATCCGAGCTGCTTCGAGAACTCATCCATGTGTCGCAGCCGTTCATCAAAGGCCAGCTTCTTCGCAATATTTAGGGTCGTCTTGGTGAGCTCGACGGCGAAGCGATTGATCTCAATCCCGTAGAAGTTTTTGGTCGAGATGCCCTCGCTCCACGCGATTTTTTGGGCTCCTTTGGAGAACTTGTGGATCCGCTGCAGCAGCTCGGTCTCCAGACGATAGAGCTCCCGAAAGGCGACATAGAGGAAGTTTCCCGAACCACAAGCAGGATCAAGCACCCTAAATTCGTGCAGCTCCTTCCGGATCGTCTCTAACTCCGAGAGGCTCTCGGCATAGTTGACACGCTCGCGCCATGGATCGATCACCGTCGGCCCCACCACCTTCATGATGTCTTCCACCGAGGTATAGTGAGCCCCCGTGGCCGCCCGCACCTCTGGGTTCATAATCGACTCGAAGAAGCTGCCAAAGATATAGGGGTCAACCTCGCTCCAGCGGGCCTCCGCCGCCCTCGTGAGCGCATAGAGCTGGTCTTCATCGAGGCTCACGACCACGGGGTCTTCAAACAAGCCCCCGTTAAAATAAGGGACCTCGGGGTGCCCCCGCTGTTCCATCGGCGTCGCCATCCAGTGAAAGAGTGCGCTGATTTTTCTCTCTGGCCGCTCTTCGCCAGACGCAGAATAGAGCAGCTTCGTGAACATTCCCTCAGGCAAAAGCTCGATATCTTCCGCAAACATGGCCGTGATGCACTGGAGCACAAAACGAGTGACCTCCAGGCGTTTCGGGCTGTTCCCTCCGGTTTCGCCTGCGCAGTGACCTGCGACCAAGCTGCGAAACAGCCGGCCCACCAGCTCGGCGACCTCCTTCGAGACCTTGTCTTCATCTTTGATCGACACCTCTTCCCCCTGCGTCCAGTCCCGGGAGAGGAAAGCGAAGGATTCGGACTTCTTGGGCCACTCCGCGATATTAAAGACAAGACGGGCCCTATCCCGCTTCCACGTCGTGTCGTAAAGGTGTACGTCGCGAAGATTGGTCAACACGACGTACTGAGGCACCCGACGGAACTGGAGGCACATCGAGAGGTAGCCGTTCCACTCGTTCTCCAGGTTCGCGTCCAAGCCCAAGACATCCATGATCACGCCCCGATCCTCCCATTGCATCCCAAGCTTGCGTTTGCTTCGCTGCCCCTGCGAGGCATAGGCCACCGTGCCTCCCAACTCGACCTCTTCTAGCGTCTCGCCCACGCTGCCAAAGGCGGCGAGCAAGCTCTCGATGAACCCCTGATGATTCTTCCCAAATTTCTCGGATGCAGAGACCACAAGCTTGCTCAGGTCCTCTTTAATCGCTCCGGGGGTCTTGAGCTCTCCGGGGTGATTCTCTCCTGCGACCAGCGCCTTTCGCCCCAAGATCCGCTCAATGAGGTCCGCTTTGCGTCTCCCCTTGTCCTCTAGATCACGAGCCCGACAAAGATCCTTCAGTTCGTCCAACTGAAAAAAATCTAAGAGGGCATCCACAGAGACATCCCGGGCCTCGATCAAAATTTGTTCCAGCTTGGAGCGGCTAAAGTGCGCTCGTACATGGGTTCTCACACCATTGTGTGGGGTCTTCTTCGCCACATCAAGAAGGCGCGCCTTGTTCCTGAAGAAAGGGACCACGTCTACTTTTTCGATCGTCATATAGGTAGGTGCCTTCGCTCCGCAACGCTGCCGCCGTTATCATACCCGTACTCGCCCGCTCTGACGCTCCACGAATCCGATTTTCGCGGTTACCGCAGCCGAACAGCTTCCTCCGGACGCCTAAAGCAGCTCCTCAAAGATTTCAGGCCAGACCAAACTCACGCCATGGCGCTCACACAGACAGATCCATCGATCTTCCGGCTGCCGCTCCACCGCCAAGACCGGCCGCACAGACGGGTGGCAAGTCAACAGGGTATTGGCATAGTCGAGCACCTGCCCAAGCCCGAGCCGTAGCTGTTTCGACTCTCCGCTGGACGGCAGAGACTTCACCTCCGCCACAAATCGAACCCCCTGGTGCTCCCAGCCCAAGTCGTATTCGACCTCATTCTCTGCCGGTGACCACGAGTCAATCTTTTTGCTCTTCAAAAAGTCGTGTAGCGCATTTTGAATGGTGGCATGGGCCACGAGACCTCGATCCACCTGGTTTGGATCTCGAGAGAAAGGGTCCCCCAAGTTCGTTTCAGGCGTTTCATTCGCTCGCTTATAGTCCCGCTCGCATCGCTCCAATTCGACAAGGCTCCCGACCTCGTGGCTCTGTGCGCGCAAACGAAAAACAATCACTTTGCGGTAAGGCCCCTCGCCTGCCGCAGGAGCCGAGCTCTCAAACCACTTGGGATCATCGAGCACGAATTCTCCTAGGTATTGGACCATGCCGCCCGTCCCTTTGAAGACCCGCAAGCTTCGCCCCTCTTTTTGGTGGTTAAGAATCGCCGCGTTTCCACCTGTCATGCTTTGATCGCCCTCTTGCCCCTCCCCTGTGTACAAGAGCACATGGCCATCCCAACGATCAAAATACCCATGCTGATGACCCGACGACGAGTCATAGAATACAAACACGTGGGGGGACGAGCGAGCAGGAGAGATTCCTTTCTGTCGGGTTCCGCCGTAGCGATCATGCAATTCAACTCGCCGGATCCGCTCGCCTGCTCTCATGTGCCATGTGTTCTCGTCCGCCATGCAGGGGAACGATACAACGGATGGCACATCGCCATCGCCTCCAGCCATGAGCACGATTGCGCATTTGGCTCCGGTGACTGCGGTTTCAAAAACAGTGTATCCTCTCCCCGTGTTCCGGACCGAGATCCAACAAGATGGTATCGAAGTCGCCTATACGCCCCGATTCATTGCCATGGACCTGTGCGGCGCTCTGTTCGAGTCGATACGCACAGAGGCTCACTGGGAGCAGCCTCAGATCCGTCTCTTCGGCCGTCAACAACGGGTCCCGCGAAAAGTGGCATGGCACGCGGATCCAGGCTTCTCCTACCGGTACTCAGGCCAAGAGCACCCCTGCCGCTCCTGGACGCCCGCGCTCCTCCAGATCCGAGCCCTCGTGGAACAAGCATACGGTCCCCAACATGCTGTCTTAGCGAACCTCTACGAGCATGGAGCCCACAGCATCGCTCCACATGCCGATGACGAGCATGATCTTGAGCTGAACTCCCCTATCTTGATGGTGAGTCTCGGAGCCACCCGAAATTTCGTGCTCAAGCACCGCACAACCAAAGCTCGACACGTGCTGGCGATGGAAGACGGCAGCCTGCTCATGATGGGAGGGAGGACCAATCAGGTCGCGCTCCACTCGGTGCCAAAGACCAAGAAGCCTGTTGGGGCGCGGATCAGCCTCACCTTTCGCCGCATGCATGTCCGCGACTGAAGCAAGCACAAAATAACGCGTATCGAGCACAAGCTGTAGTAGCCCCTGTTTCGACCGAACTGTTTCCCGAAAGGAAACCACATGTCGAATACACTCTCCGAGCTCAAGCCCGCCACCGATGGACGGCGGCGTAGGTTCACGCCCGAGCAAAAGACGGCCCTGCTGCGCGAGGCGGCCCGTCCAGGCAGTTCACTCTCCAAGACAGCCCGCCAATCTGGCGTTGCGGTCAGCCTCCTGTTTCAATCGAAGCGACTTATGGACGACGCAACCGAGAGCAGCCTGACCCGCGACGAAAAGAATTGGTGCCCGAGAGCGACCTCAAGAAGGCCGAATCTCGCATTCGCGAGCTGGAGCGCGCGCTCGGCCGGGCGACGATGAAGGTCGAGATTCTCGAAGAGGCTGTGAAGGTCGGACGGGAAAAAAAACTGATATCGCGTGCACCGTTGCCAAAGAAAGGTCGTGGAAAGTGACGCAGGTGGCCAAGGCCCTAGGCGTGTCCACGTCGAATCTTCTCCAGCGTGTGAAAGCGGAGCCGGTCCAGGGAAAAGCGTACGACAAGCCGGAAGACACCGCTCTTGTGAGACGCATCGAAGCAGTGATCAAGGAGCGTACGACCAAGACGCACGACGGCAAGATCATCACGCTCAAAAATGACCTGCGCTGGTGCAGCGACGCCCTCGAATTTCGCTGCGGGAACGGCGACAAAGTCTACGTCGTGTTCAGCCTCGACTGCTGCGACCGTGAGACCATCCGCGGGGTCGCCAAGACCCCGAGCTTTGACGGGCAGGACATCCGCGACCTCATGGCCCAGAGCGTCGAGGAGCGGTTCGACGCCACCACGGACCCCGCACAAAATCCAGTGGCTCTCCGACAACGGGCCTCCTTTCACGGCGCATGAGACACGCGCTTTTGGAGCCGAGTGCGGCTTCGAGGTCTGCAACACCCCGTCGTACGCGCCGGAATCCAACGACATGGCCGAGGCCTTCGTCAAAACCTTCAAGCGAGATTACGTCGATCTCGCGGACTTGCCCGATACAGAGACGGCCCTCAAGCTCGTGCCCGCCTGGTACCATCCCCACAAGGGACTCAAGATGCTCTCCCCTCGGCAATTCCGCCGTTCATAGCCCACTGATTTCAGTTCGATTTGACGGGGGCAACTCCAGGCCAGAAACGTAGTCTGCGGCCGGATTGTGGGGATGGGTCTGCCCTGATCGCTTATTCTACAACGGACCGAGTATGATCCGTTTTCACGGACACCCGTGAAGTGAAATATGTCAAAAAAACGACCGAGAAGAACAAAATCACGAAAATGAGAAAGTCAGTCCCGCAGCGGTACTCGGCGCAGTTCCGGGACGACCCCGCCAAGCCTTTGCCTACACCGCGCACTGACGTCGAGGAAATGGAAGACCGGCTGAGAGTCTCCGACAAGCGTTATACACGTGGACAAACCGTGCCGCTGAGGCTTGTGACAAGACGGCACGACAGCGGCATTTAGAGCGATGGACCGGCGGCACTCGGAATTTGAGATCCGATCAATGTCGTGCGCTTCCCCCCTTGCATGACATTGGCCACATCGACAAGACCGGAACCAGCAACATGATCAATTCCATGCGGAAACTTTCTTAAAACTCACCGCTTGTTCAGCGCCATCAGTTCAACGGTGAAGACGAGATCGGAATTTTCAGGAATCTTGTCACCCATTTTTCGCTCCCCATACCCCAATGCCGCGGGGATCTTCAGCTTGCGCCGCCCGCCTGGCTTCATGCCTTCGATCCCTTGATTCCATCCCTTTACGCCGCGTCCGAGGGGCATTGAGATCGCCTCGCCGCGCGCGAGAGAACTGTCAAACTGCGTGCCATCCTTCAAGGTCCCCGTGTAGTGCACAAAGACTTTGTCGCCACTCGCGGCCGCCTCTCCCTCGCCCTCTGCGTAGGTGACGATGACCAGTCCGTTGTCCCGTTTCTCGGTCTTGCGGCCCCTGCCTTCGAAGCCCTCGGGTCCCGAGGGCTCCTTCGAGACGGCCAGCAACTCGACGGTGAAGACTAGGTCCGAATTCGGTGGGATCTTTCCGGCGGTCCGCGGCCCGTATCCGAGTGCGGAGGGCACCAAGAGACGCCGTTTTCCACCGACTTTCATGCCCAACATCCCCTGGTCCCAGGCTTTGATCACCTTACCTTTGCCGATCACAAATGATGCCGGCGTCCCCCGAGTCACAGAGCTGTCGAAGGTCGTACCCTTCGTGAGATAGCCAGTGTAGTGCACCGTGGCGATTCTTCCGGCAAGCAGCTCATCCCCATCGCCCTCGACAAAATCTTCGATCACCAGGCCATGGTCCAGCGCCTTCTTCTTAACGGGCTCGCCAGCAAAGGCTGGAGCAAAGGTGATCGATCCAGGGGCCATCGTCGCCTCCGGGCCAGTCTCGGCTCCGCCCCTCTCGCCGCGAGCGACAATAGTCGTGGCCACGGAGGCATTGTTCTCGTCGGAGGTGCCCTCGCCCGTATCCCCCTGCTGCGACACCTTGAACTCCGCTGGCGTAAAACAAGCTCCCAGGACGAGGCTCGCAAGAAGGACGGTCCCGATCTTCGCTATGCACATGGCGGGAGCGTATTCCCCATCCGCGGGCCCTTTCAAGGCGCGGTGTTCGTATTTTTCATCGAATCGCTAGATTTCTGCATATTTTAAGAAATCTTCGGATTCATTCCTCTCGATGGACCCCGATACGCCTGCGGGCGTGCACAGCACCAAGCCAGCCTATGGAGCGACGGCAGCCTTTAGGCGGCTTTTCGAGGGACCCGTGTGATGTTGAGTTCACGACCGAGCATCACCCGAAGGCGCTCAGGCTGGGGAGGCTTATCCAGCCAATCAACGATACCAGAGGGCAATCTCCTCGCTTCAGCCTCCAGCCGCCGCAAACCCAGGACCGGGAGCCCCTTCGAGGCGCTCAGCCAGCGTACAAACAGCTCCAGAGAAGAAAGATGAAGGTCGACAAGCACCAACTCAAAATCTTCCTCAGAGAGCAGCCGTCGCGCGGCAGTGACATCCGGTACCCATCGCACCGTATGCCCGAGACCCGCCAAGACCCGCGCGGTCTGTCGGCCCTCTGCATCGTCGGAATCAACCACTCGGATCCGCGCCCGCAAATCAACGGTTCTCAGTCGGGTCGAGCCGCGCTGAATGGAATCCTCGGTTTGTTCATCGTCAAAGTGGGCAGGAACGCGAAGGACCCCCTCAGGCAGACTCCCCGCAACCTCCACGGAAATCGAGACCTCGGTCCCTGCACGACCCACGTGCTGATTCGGCATCGCGCTTCCGATCAGGACGACGACCTCACCCCGAGACAAGAGCGAAATGGCGGATTGCGCTGGCCGCTCCATCATCCGCCGAAACTCCACACCATCCCCTTCCAAATAGGCCGGGACGCAATCGAGCACCACAAAGCGAAGACCTATTCCCCGCGCTGCGGCCTGAGGGACTAACTCGTCACAAAGGCCCGCCACCATGGATCGCAGATCGAATCGGCCGCGGTCCGTTTCTGCGTTCAGAATTCGGGCCGTGAGATTCAAAGATGACGGCACGACCCACATGCATCGGCCGGCCGCAATAAATGTTGAGAAGAACGTCCCAAGCGATCTAACGCCGCGCACCGCCTCGTGATCCGGAGCCCTGCCCCTGACGTCGGGGCCGCCTTCCGCCGCCGCCGCCGCCGCCGCCGCCGCCGCCGCCGCCGCGTGACCTCTTTGTCGTCCGAGACTGACGCGAAAGATCCGTCAGTGGGGGCAAGGGGCCGCTCGCGGGGAACGCATGGCTCTCAATACGATCGATGTGTTTCCCGAGCAGGCGCTCGATGTCGACCAAAAACTCCCGCTCTTCGCTCTCACAAAAGGACAGTGCGATTCCCGCGGCCCCGGCCCGAGCGGTTCGCCCGATCCGATGCACGTAGGTTTCCGGAATATTTGGAAGGTCGAAATTGATAACGTGCGATACGGCATCGACATCGATGCCCCGGGCCGCGATGTCGGTCGCCACCAAGATTCGAACGGCGCCGCTCTTAAAGCCATCCAGCGCCCGGGTCCGGGCTCCCTGCGATTTATTCCCGTGAATCGCAGCGGATGCGATCCCCCGTTTTTCTAGGTACTGAACCACTCGATTGGCCCCGTGTTTCGTACGGCTAAATACGAGCGTCCGGGTCATGTCCCCGCTCTTGATCAGCTCGGCAAGCAACGAGCGTTTGTCCGACTTATCAACAAAATACAAATGCTGCTCAACCCGCTCGGCTGCGGACGAGACAGGAGCCACCGCGACCGATACAGGATCGTGCAACAGCGTCTCCGCCAACGCGCGGATCTGCGGTGGCATCGTCGCGGAAAAGAATAGAGTCTGGCGCTTCTTGGGAATGGCCGCGACGATTCGTCTTACGTCGGGCAAAAATCCAAGATCCAGCATCTGATCGGCCTCATCGAGCACAAAGATCTCAACCGCGGCCAAGCTCAGATGGCCGCGGTTCATGAGATCGAGCAATCGACCCGGCGTGGCGACCAAAACGTCGATGCCACGTGCGAGATCTCGAATTTGCGGCTTCTCGTTAACACCCCCGAAAATCACCGTGTGCCAGAGGTCCTCAAGATACTTGCCGTAGGTCGCTACGCTCTCACCGATCTGCGCGGCCAGCTCCCGGGTTGGCGTAACCACTAAAACCCGAATCTTCGGATCCTCGCCCGCGCTCGCGTCCACACGCTGCAGCATGGGCAAAGTGAAAGCCGCGGTCTTGCCAGTACCCGTCTGCGCGCAGCCCAGGATATCTCGACCCGCCAAAGCAGGAGGAATCGCGTCGCGCTGAATCGGTGTCGGGCTCTCGTAGCCCGCGTCCGAGATGGCACTTAGAAGGGATTTCGACAGCCCTAGCTCGTCAAACGTCACGCGCCCCTGTGCCACGGATGGAGAGCAGGGGCAAGATTCGAGATCGGATGCGTTCAACGCGGCTCCAACAGCGATCGCGCGCCGATCGAAGCCCCCGCATTGAACTTGCGCCCTCGCCGCCTAAGGACCGCCCTGCCCTCTTCGGCCCTCGACGGACGAGATATGGAGGCGCAACGACCGGCGGCGGCGAGAATATGGGCACCGACCAACGCCGGTATTGGCAAGATCGGGTCGGGTCGGGTCGGGTCGCTCTCCTAGATGTCGATCTCCTCCACTTCAGCGGCATGCTCCATGATGAGCTGGTAGCGCATGGCAGCATCCTTACCCATCAACGAGTTGATGATCCGATCGGTCGCCAACTCATCGTCGATCTCCATTTGGATCAGTTGCCTCAGTTTTGGATCGAGTGTCGTGTCGCGCAGGGTCTCGGGCATCATCTCGCCAAGTCCCTTGAATCGTTGAACCTCAGGCTTGCCACGCTTGATGCCTGCGATGATGCGCTGAAGATGACCATCGTCGGCAGCCCAAAAAGTCTCCTTGCCCACATCCACCCGAAAGAGCGGTGGCTGAGCGAGGTACACGTGACCGCGACGAATCAGATCAGGCATATAGCGGTACAAAAAAGTCAGCAGCAGTGTCGCTATGTGATGCCCGTCGGAGTCCGCATCCATCAGCAAGATGATCTTGTCGTAGCGAAGACCGGTGATATCGAAGTCTTTCCCCACGCCGCAGCCCACCGCCTTGATCACGTTGCCGAGTTCCTCATTGCCGAGCACCTTCGTCAGGCTCGCCTGCTCGGCATTCAACACCTTGCCCCGCAGTGGCAAGATCGCTTGAGTCCTACGATTTCGACCCATCTTTGCCGAGCCACCGGCAGAATCGCCCTCGACGATAAACAGCTCGCATTTCTTCGGATCGGTGCTTCCGCAATCGGCCAACTTTCCTGGAAGACCTATTTTCCCTTTACCGGCCGCCTTCCGAGAGATACTTGCGCTCGCAGCTCTTGAGGCGGCACGAGCTCGCGCCGAAGCGATGACACGTGCGACGATCGCGTCACCCGCACTGCGATTCGAATGCAGCCACTGCTCCAAGGCGGGTCGGACGAGACCCTCGATGCTCGAGACGACCTCCGGGTTGTTGAGCCGGCCTTTGGTCTGCCCTTGAAATTGAGGGTCCGACACATAGACGCTCAGCAGACTGACCATCCCCTCGCGGATGTCCCCGCGTTCGATCTTGATGCCCTTGGGAAGCAGTTTATAGGCCTTGATGTAGTCTTGCAGGGCCTTACCGACGGCGTTACGCAGGCCCTGTTCGTGGGTGCCCCCATCCCGGGTCGGGACCCCATTGGCGAAGGATTGAATGATGTCTTCAGTCGCTTCCGTCCACGCGAAGGTAACCTCGACCGAACACTCTGGTCCCTGGCGGTCCAAATAGAAGATATCGGCATGTACGGCCGCCTTGCCACGCAGCTGCACAAGTTTTCCGAGGTATTCTGAGATCCCTCGCTCGTGCAAAAACACCTCGGTCTTGCCGGTGGACTCGTCGCAAAACGTGACTTTCAGGCCCTTGTGTAGGTAGCTCTTGGCTTCGAGGCGATCGCGTATCACCGAGGCATCCAGCGTCAGCTTCTTCCCGAAAATCGTAGGGTCAGGTCGGAAAAACACCTCGGTGCCGGTCCCCCTCGCCTTCGCTATCTTGCGTACTTTGCCCTGAAGTTCCCCCCGATTGAAGTGCGCCTCGTGAACCGAGCCCTCTCTTTTCACCCGAACTTCGAGAACCTCGGACAGCGCATTGGTCACGACCGCGCCGACGCCATGCAAACCTCCCGAGACGAGATAGCTCTCGTTGTCGAATTTTCCACTCGAGAACAGGTCCGCAAAGACCAGCACCATCGTTGGGACTTTCGACTCCTTGTGTTTGTCGACGGGGATGCCACGTCCATTGTCGCGGATGGTTACTCCGCGGTGATCCGCCTCGAGAATCACGTCAATCTGGCTGGCGTGGCCATTGATCGCCTCATCGACCGAGTTATCGAGAATCTCCCACACGAGGTGGTGCATCCCAATCTTGCCCGTGCTGCCGATGTACATCGCAGGTCTGGTTCGGACGTGATCGATCCCCTTGAGCGCCTTGATGCTGCTCCCGTCGTACTTGCCGTTCGCTTTTGCCATGTCGCTCTAACCTTGAATCTTCAGCTTCCGTCCCCGCTAGGACTTACTCTTGGTGTGGCCGCCGTCATCTTCCCCGAAGACCGGCAACTCGGGTGCGGCGAACTCAACCGCCTTCACTTCACCGCGCTTAAACAGCGATTTCCCTTTTCCGCCACGATGAGTGACCGCCCGGTCCCCCGCAGTGATCGTCAGGACACCTCCTGAACTTTTTGTCACCTTCGGGGCCAACTTGCTCGGGAACACGGCGATGACATCATCTCCCGGCTCAACGTTCACGAGTTTCACGCCTCTGCCAGCGCCCGCAAGCAGATTCACGTCCATGACATTGCAGCTCAGCAACTTCCCCTTACGCGTCAGCGCGCAAATATCGTTCTCGGCGTAAACTTTAAAAACAGCGACGAACTCGTCGTCTTTCTTGAGGCGGCCAAACAGCCGACCTCGAGTGTTACTAGGCTCTCGGTGGGGCCAAAGGGTAAATCGAAGACTCATACCCTGCCGAGTCGCAGCCAGGAAATGCGGATAGGCCTCTTCGTAATCCGCCCCCATGTCCGGCTTTTCGTGGCGAAACTCCTCCATGAAACGCGGGTCCGTGGGCACCGCCCCGATGATCCGCTCGCCATCCTTAAGCTTGAACAGTTTTTGCACCGGCGTGCCGTGGCCCGACGAAGCAGGAATATCGTTGATCCTTGCGACATAGGTCGTCCCGAAGTTCGAGAAGAGAGCCACACATTCTCGCGTACTCCCGCCGACGAGAGCGAGTGCAGAGTCCCCTTCACGCATTCGAGTGGTGCTCAAATTAATGGATCTCTGCCGTTTTAGCCATCCGGCCTTCGTGATGAGAACAACCGCATCTTCCTCGATAATGAAGCTCTCTGAGTTGAACTCGGCAGTCAGATCATCCTCGTCGATCAAAGTCCGCCGGCGATCGGAATACTCGTCGCTCAGCGTCACAAGCTCTGAGCGCACCACTGACCACAGCTTCGTCTTGCTCTTGAGAATCGTCTGAATGGCCCTGGCCTGCTTGCGTTTATCCTCGAGCTCAGCGCGAATTTTCTCGATCTCTAGCTTAGCGAGCTTATAGAGTTTTGTCTCAAGCACCGCATCGGCCTGAATCGCGTCGACTTCGAAGGCGTTAATGAGTTTCTTCGCAGCATCGGACTTGCCATCTGATTTTCGAATGATCCGTATCGCTCGATCGAGATCATCGAAGATAATTTCGAAGCCTTCCAAAATATGGATCCGCTCCTCAAGCTTTCGGAGCGCATGTTGAAATCTTCGGGTGATCGTCTCGAAGCGAAAATTCAGAAAATATTGAAGAATCTTCTTCAAATCCAGCCGTGCAGGAGCGCAGACGTCGGCCGAGTCTGTGGGCACCAAGCAGGTCAGATCGAATTTGACCGTGGTTTGTAGCTTGGTGTGCTTAAACAGGTACGCCATGATCAGCTCAGGGTCGACCTCGCTCTTTGGATCGAGCTCAAGCTCAACGAGCACATCCGTCGTGCTCAGGTCCTGGATCCCGATCAGCTGCGGGAGCTTTTTGGCGTAAATGATGTGACCGATTTCCTCGACCAACGCCGCCTTCTCGATCGCGTATGGAACCGCCGTGATCACGATCTTATCAAAGGTCTTGTTCTTGCTCTTGACCTGCTCCAGCTTCCAGGACCCGCGCAGCTTAAAGGTGCCCCGACCGGTCTCGTACGCTTTTATAAGGTCATCTTTTGTCGCTACGAGTTGCCCCCCCGTGGGAAAGTCTGGACCCCTCACGTTTCGTAAGAGAGCTCGAACGCTCGTGGCGGGCTTATCGATCAGTGTCAGGCAGGCTTTGATGACCTCCCCAAGGTTATGTGGAGGAATGCTCGTCGCCATGCCGACGGCGATCCCCGTCGTGCCGTTGACCAGAAGCTGCGGAAAGCGAGCAGGCAAGACGATCGGCTCCTCGCCGGTGCCATCGTAGGTGGCCCGAAAATTAACGGTATCCGACTTGATTTCGGAGATCAGCTCTGCAGCGATCTTCGTCAGTCGAGATTCCGTATATCGATAGGCCGCTGCACGATCGCCATCGATCGATCCGAAGTTTCCTTGCCCATCGACGAGGCGCGCACGCATGTTGAAGTCCTGCGCGAGCCGAACCATGGCGTCGTAGACTGCCGTATCCCCATGAGGGTGGTACTTGCCAATGACATCGCCCACAACCTTGGCGCTCTTCCTGTGACGAGCGTCGAAGGTCAAATGAAGATCGTGGAACATCGTGAAAAGGATTCGACGTTGCACCGGTTTGAGACCGTCACGGACATCCGGAATGGCCCGTGATGTGATGACGCTCAACGCATAATTGAGATACTTGCGCCGGGTCAATTCCGCGAGATCTCCGCGAACAATGCCCGCGCCACTTCCGCCCCCCACGGCTTCGCCATCGGCGCGGCTTGATTTTCGCACTTCTGTGGGTGGGTTCGGGTTCCGACCCATCGCTTCGTCCAAGAGCAGTTCAAGCTGAGGCATGGCTAATTTCTGTTTATTTTCAGGGGCTTGTGATGACAGCTCCCCTTGAACCCCGGGACCATACACAAGCCACAAACCCCGTCAAACTTTCGGCGCTTCCACACAGTCGCGCAATTCACTCCATCGAGGGTCCAGAGCCCTCATCGAGGGCAGTCCCGCGCCCATGGCTTTCGCCGCCGCTGAAGATCCGCCTCGTTAACCATCCCCGGCGGGGCGCGACTTCGGCCATGCTCTTCGCCCCCAACAATTGCGCGTATGCTGCGTCTCTCGTGAGCGAAGACTACACACACGCGCCAAGCGACTTTTTCAAGGGTGGGCTGCTCGCCGCGTGGCTCGTCCTGTGTGACCTCGGCCTGAAATCGATCGCCCGAGTGGGTGGATGTTCAAACGGAGATCGCATCGGCCTCGATCTGCTCGCCCACATCTTTGCCGTCCCCGAAACCTGCACGGGCAGCCCGCTCATGGGCACCGCGATCCGGCTGGTCCCCACGGTTCACGATGGCGCTCTCTTGGGCCTCGGTGCCGGATTCTTTGGCGATCTCGCGGGCCAAATCTACGGACTGGGCGCCCTCGCGCTCGCCACCATGCTCTCTATTTTGGTGCTGCAGTGGCGCCGACACACTTCAGGAGATGTGAAAGCGCTCGCGGTACTTTGGGCGGGGGCCTCCCTCACGGCGGCGCCACGGCTCCTCGGGGATGGCCGCGGCCTGGCGGAGTTGGAGGGCTTCGGGCTTAATGCCGGCATCGGCGACCTCGCTCTGCTCTGGTCCCTGGCCTGGCTGCTCGCCCGCGGAATCGGAGAGTTAAGGGCCTAACAAGCCCATACCTCTACATGCCCCACCAGCGCACCGACAAATCGGGTCCATCCCAGCAAGCCGCCGCCGCGTAGCCCGCGGCGACGCTCAGGTCGAGCATCCTCCATACACGAGGCTGATCCCCGGGTGCATCCGTGGCCAAGACTGCCGGTTTTTCGCCGTCCCTATATTCGATCGTGAATCGACTCGACGCAAAGCTCAAGCCGGTCCCAATTGCCTTCAAATAGCCTTCCTTGCGCGTCCATGCGCGATAGAAGGCCTCGCACACCGCGGTCTTGGGCAGGCCCATCAAAACTGCACGTTCTGAGGCCGAAAAAAAGCTCCCCGCGATACTTAGGAATTCACGTCCCGGACGTGCGTGCTCGACGTCGATACCCAAACGAATCGGCGCGCCAACCACCCCAAGAACCGCCACGCGGTGCGAATGGGAGAGGTTGAAAACCGGAAGCGCCGTGCGCTGCGTCGCGGAAGACACCTCCAACGCGGGCTTGTCGTATTCTCCAAAACAAAAGCTCACGTCCTCGGGGGCACAGGCCAAAGCGGTGCCCATAACCCTCCGGAGGTTGGCCCGTGCGAGCACAAACTGATCCCGTTTTTGCGGAAGAATCAGTCGCTTGGCGCGAGCGAGTTCCGTCCGGTCCAGAAGCTTCCAGTCGGCCTCGCTCGCGGCCACCAACCCAAAAACCATGAGGTCGAGATGACCGGGATCGGGGCCGAGCCACTCTCTCCACGATGGCCTGGGCGGCGAATGAAAAGTCACGAGCCGCAATATACAACGGACCGTATCTGCCCATAGCGGTCCCAGTCCGACTCTCGCAAAAATCCGCCATCGAGGACCCCTGGGACCCGGTTCCCCGTGCATTGCAGCCGGCGCGATCGCCCCATGAATCCGAACCGACGAGCATCATGACCACACATCAACGACCAAAGACGACCTTCTCTCTCCTCAAGAGACGTGCCGTCGCCAGCACACAGGCCAGCCCGGTCAACAGCGGCAGCACGGTCACAAGTACAGCCGACCCAACCGTCAAAGGCTCGCCACCGAGAAGATCCGTCAAGACGATGTGCTGCGCAAGCGCCGGCACGGCAAGCATCCAGGTGTCCGTGCCCAGGGGGTGAAAGCTGCCGACAAAGCCGGGCACCATCGGAATCAACATCAGCATCGAGAGATAGCTCTGTGCCTCTTTGAAGGACCGAGCGAAGCTGGCCAGAAGCAACTGCGCGCCCGTAGCCATGAACGCGAGCGGGATGGACACCATGATCATTCCCAGCGCCGTCAAGAAACGAACGTTGAGATCAAAGCCGAACTCATGCAGGGGTGCAACGTTCATCACCACAAGCAGGAGCGAGAGCGTCAGGACCACACTCACAATCGAAAAGCACGCGCTTGCGAACCATTTCCCGAGCACCAACACCACACGAGGAACGGGGTTGAGCATCAGCGTCTCCAGCGACCCGCGTTCACGCTCTCCGGCCGTCGCATCGGCGGCGACATACATACCGCCCACGAATGCCGATAGGATCACAAAAAGCGGGACAAAATTAAGCAGATTCGCCGACAGCTGCTGCGCGGTGGCGACCTCGACCTTGCGCACAACAAGCGGTCGAGCGATCTCAGGACTCAGGCCGTGGGCGATCAGCCGCAGGGTACCAATTTCCGCGGAATACTGCTCCACCAAGGAGCGGACGTGACGGGCGGAGAACCCCGCATCGGTGCGAGACCCGTCCACAACAAGCTCGAGTTTCACCGGTTTTGAACGTAAAAAATCAGCGGCGAAGTCTTCGGGAATCACAAGGACGAACTCGACCTCCGATCGCTCGACGGCCCCGAACGGGTCCGCCGGAGGATCGACCATTTCGACCCCCTGATCTTCCATCCAACGGATCAACTCGGGAGCATACTCGGCCCCGACAACAGGCACACTCGTCGTCTCCGCATCCTCAACCTTGTCCGCCAGCAACGTAAACATCAAACCGATGAGCAAGGGCCCCGCCAGGGGAAAAACAAGTGCGGAAAGCAGCGACCTCCGATCTCGGAGGGCATCGACGAGTTCCTTTTGCAAGACAAAGAGAGTTTGGGCCCAATAACGCCTTATCGATGATCTCGGCCGCTTTGTGGGGGATGGTGCGCCGTTGCTCATTTTTGGGGGCTCCTTGTGTCACGCTCGTCCAAGCCACGTTCATCGCCGAGGTCTTCACCGGCAAGCACCACAAAAGCATCCTCAAGCGTCGCCTGGCCCGTCTCTTCTTGGAGCGATTCCACCGAGCCCCGAGCGACCACCCGGCCCTTTGCCATGATCACGATCTCATCACACAGGGCCGAAACTTCCTGCATGATGTGGCTCGAAAAAAGCACACACTTGCCGAGCCCACGCAAATCTCGAATCAAACTTCGTACGGCTCGCGTACTCATCACGTCGAGGCCGTTGGTCGGTTCATCGAGGATGATGTTCTTGGGCTCATGCACAAGCGCACGCGCCAGCGAGACTTTCATCCGCTCGCCCTGCGAGAATCCGGCCGCTCGACGATCGGCGATCGACCGCATCTCCAGGAGCTCGATCATCGCCTCGATCCTCGGTTCAAGGACTTCCGCCTCGAGCCCCTGAAGACGTCCAAAATAGCGAATATGCTCGCGGGCCGTCATTCGCGGATACAAGCCGTGGGAATCGGGCAGCACGCCAATGCGTCTCCGTGCGTCGATGGGGTCCTTCGAGCTATCCACACCGTCGATCGAGACATGGCCGCGGTCCGGTTGAATCAGCCCGTAGAGCATTCGCAGAGTCGTCGTCTTGCCTGCGCCATTGGGGCCGAGCAGCCCCGTGATCCGTCCATCCTCGGCCTGAAGCGAGACGTCGTCCACCGCGACGACCTTCGCGTAGGCCTTGGCAACATGGGAGATCTCGATCATCGAGCGCCCCCGCTCGTCTCGATATTGTCCACAGTCCCGCCCCTTGGTGGAACGGCCCGTGGCCCCGCGTTCGACAAGAAAAATGGGGGGGCGTGGTGCGAATCGACGCACGACATATCGATACCATCCGCCCCGCCTGCGCTCAAAAATTCCTCCATGAGTTCGGGAACACAGCCGCGGTTCCAGACCCCATGGCCCACCCCCGGCACCACCACATGCCGTGCGTTGCTCAGGGTCGACTTCACTTCCTCCGCCCATCGAGGCGGTGTGATGGGGTCCCGCTGCCCCGACAGCAGCAAGACGGGAAGGTCAGACTCCACCGGAAGAAAATATTCGGGGTCGAGCGTGCGTGTCGGCCAATTTTCGCAGATCCTCGCCATCGACGCCATCGCTCCGCTGTCGAGTATCGATTCCGACGCGAGGATCTCTGCACGTTCGGCCACGGAAATCTGTGCGAAGTCCTCAGCGCAAATCACCGACAGATGCATACCCACGCTGATCGAGTCCCCCGCCCCCGACGCGGACACCGACATGGCCGCGAGCTGTTGAAAGTCCCCCAAAAATGCCCGCTCGATCGCCAGCGGGATCAAGGATGCAATCTCGCCGGCGTAGAGCGCCCCATGAAGGGCCCCTGCCACATTTTGTGCGTGCACGGTCAAATCTTCGGGCTCACCGGTCCGCGGGTGCGAAAGCCTAACCCTCGCAGGCGCCCGACGCAGGCGTTGGATCAGAGCGCCGTAGTGCTCCCGCAATCGAGGAAATCTCTCCGCACAAACCGGGTCGCCCTCGCATGCCGAAAACAGAAGCTCAAGCGCTCGCTGGCCATCTTCACCTTGGTGCAAGGGAAGCTTCAGACTCACCGGCGCGACGGCATCGAGAATCGCGCTGCGTACCGTGTCTGGATGCCGTCGCATGTAGACCAAGGCGGCGCGGGTCCCGTAGGAGATCCCGAAGAGATTGATGCTCGAATAGCCGAGCGCGTTGCGAACGTCATTGAGGTCATCCATGGCGTCGTCGGTAAGATACAGCCTCGGATCGGCATCGTATCCAGCGAGGCAGGTCTTTAGTGGTTTCAAGCGAGGTTCAACCCGAAAGAGCGCCTCGAGGCTATCTTCGTCGTCGACACAATCGAGAGGACTCGAAGACCCTGTGCCTCGTTGATCCACAAACACAATATCTCGGTCGCGCAGAATCGACTCCAGGGTGTCGACCATGGCTGGGGCAATTTCAGTCGCGCCCTGGCCTGGGCCCCCCGCCAGAACAAACAGAGGATCCGGCTGTGGGTTGTTTCCGGTCGCCTCAAGCACCATGATTTTCAGCGTGATGCGCCTGCCGGCCCCGGCGTTGCGGTCTTCAAACACCTCAAATTCGCCGCAGCGGGCACCCAGGCGCGGATCGACACGATGTTCTTTGTCGCACCCGTGCAGCGCAATCATCACCTGTTTGTCGTCGTGGGAGGCGGGAGGCGAGCTACATCCTGCGGTACCCAAACCGAGAAATAGAGCCATGCGAAGCACTCGATCATAAAAATCTGGCATCGATCGCGCCCAAGGTAACACACCTCCGAACCGGAAGATTCCCCTAGTTCGAAGCGGTACGGCGGCGAAAAACCCTTCGGGCGACCGTCGCCGGCATCGTCCCTAGCGCTCTCGCCCCGGGGTACGAGAATGCTCGTAGGATTCCGGTGTAGACGTAGAAACCAAGAGGGATGAGCAAGACAAGAAGCACCACCAAACTCAAAAAATGACCGAGAGAACCCCTCCCCTCAGAACTGAGCACCGAAGTCTCAAGGAGTCTACGGCCCAGAGTTACGGCCGCTCCCATCAATGCAGCGCCTACCGCAAGCGCCACCCCATGACGGAGTCGATGGGTGGCTGGCATGGATCCCAGCGCTCGTCGGAGGGTCATCCGCAATATGAGGTAGTTCCCGGCCATGCCAAGCGACATGCCGAGCGCCAGGCCCGGCGCCCCCAGTTGGCGGTAGGTGAGTGCGTTGAAACCGATGTTGATCGCAACCGCCGTCGCCGAAGCCAACAGCGGAAATCGCGGTCGGTCGATGCTGTAAAACACGGGCGCGAGGATTTTCACCAAGCCATAAGGCACCAAGGCCAGCACCATCGCTTGCAACACCGCAGCGGTGGCGAGGGTATCTTTGTGGCCGAACGCGCCTCGCTCAAAGAGCACCTCGACCACCGGCTCAGCGAGCACCGCGAGACCCACGGTGCTTGCAACCATCAACATCCATACGGCCGAAAGCGCCTCCTCGGTCGCGGCGAGAATCGCCTTTCGGTCCCCCCTCGCGGCCTCCACAGAGACCTTCGTCGTCGTCACGGTGGCGAGAGCGACGCCGAAGACTCCCACCGGTAGGTAAAAGAGCCGAAATGCGTAGGAATATTGCGACACCGGCCCGTGCCCAAGAGCCGAGGCAAAGCGAGTATTGAACACCAGATTCAGCTGCACCGCGGCGAGGCCTAGCATGGCAGGGGCCATCAACCGCCCGATTCTACGTACCCCCGGGTTGGAGAAAAAACCGCGAACAAGCGGCCACGGTCGAAATCCAAGGCGCCACAGGGGAGGTACCTGAAAGATCGCCTGCGCCCCACCGCCGACGACCGTCCCCAAACTCCACAGCCACAGCCCGCGTTCGTCCGAGGGGTCAAGGATCAGTAGAGTGACCCCAGCGACAATACTCACGACATTGAACATGGCTGGGGCCATGGCTGGAGCCATGAATCGCTCGCGGGCGTTCAACATCCCCATGAACACCGCGGCCAGGCTCACGAGACAAAGGAAGGGCATCATCACCCGGGTCAGCGAGACCGCGAGCGCCTTTTTCTCGGCCTTCTCGGCGAAAGAAAGCACTTCCGAGTCAAATCCATTCGACAGCAGATCAACCACGGGACCCGCAAAGACAACGCCCGCAAGGGCGACCACTCCAGTTGCGATCAACACGGCAGAAACCATCAGTCGACCCAGACGATGGGCCCCGGCTTCATCTCCGTCCGCGAGGTAAGCTGTAAAAGTCGGCACAAAGGCACTCGCCATGGCCCCCTCCGCAAAAAGGTCACGCAGCAGGTTTGGGATGCGAAATGCAACCTGATACGCATCGGCCAAAAAACCGGCACCAAACAGATGCGCAAAAAGCGACTCGCGCGCCACCGCAAGCACGCGGGACCCGAGGACCGCCACCGACAGGCGCCCAGAGTTGCGAAGGGTGTCCGACATGAGCTCCGACGTTCGCACGCTCTTGGGCTCAACCGAAGATCACGCGGCGCAGGGACCCACCGTGACTTAGGCCGGCAACAACTCTAGCCACTTGGCCAAGACCTTGGTGGCTAGTTTTATAGCCGAGCCACCGTATCGTGCGCGATCCAGTGAAATTTTAATAAGCATTTTCAATGACTTACATACCAATGCGGCATGGCACGACTCTCGCTACGTGCGCCGAGAAATAGCCCAAGGATTTCCAATGACCGCTTTTGCCATCGCTGCCTTCACCGCATCTTTTGTCTCCCTCACCATCGGGGCCGCATCGTTCGTCGATGGGTCCGGGTTCCGCATCGACATGCGCCGCGGACCCCGCAGGCGGAAGACCGAGCGCCCTGGCGGTCGTCGGCGTGACGACGCTCGACTGGCATAACTTCGATCCATGGCTGCGCGGAAGGCTCGTCTGCTCCCGCGCCCTTGGAACGTCTCGCGGCGTTGCGAGCTCACGACGATATCTGATTCCCAGGGGCGGGCAAGCTCCTCCAAGACAGAAAACCGAGGGCGAGCAACACGACAGGCGGCGTCAACTCCGCAATTCCATCTCCGGATGCAAGATGGGAAAACATGGCGCCGCTGAGATCAAAAAAGAAGCCAGCGTAGGCCCACTGTTTTAGACGCATCCACTTCGTTGGGGCGAACAACGCGGCCGCTCCAAGGACTTTCCACGTACCGAGCAACGTGGCCAGGTAGCTTGGATAGCCGAGTTGGCGCATCGATTCCATCAGCGGCTCGGCCCGCACAAGATCGCCGAGCCCGCCGCCAAACATCGCCAGTGAAAAGAGAACGGTGGGAATCCAGTCAATTGGCCGAAGCTTTTTCATTATGATTTCTCCTGATCCTTGAGATTCTCAAGCTACATTCGAATCATTTATGAACAAGTCATTGATTTAGACCAGCATCTGCTCAAATATGGTCAAATGATGATCGATGCGCTCAGCGGACTCGATGTCTTTGTGTCGGTCATCGATGCCGGAAGTATTTCGGCGGCAGCGAGAGAACTCAACATTCCTAGGGCCTCGCTCAGCCGCCGCCTCGCAGAGCTCGAAAATCGACTCGGCGTCCGCCTGCTGCACCGGAGCACACGCAAGCTCAAACTCTCCTCAGCCGGCAAAGAACTCGAGGTCCGAGCTAGGCATATTCTCGCGGATGTAAAAACAGCCTACGAAGCCGTATCGCGCCTCGATGCTGCACCCCGAGGTTTGTTGCGAGTCTCGATGCCCCCCACTCTCGAAGCTGGCGACACGAGCGACCTCATCTCGACATTTCTGGATGCCTGGCCTGATGTCGAGGTCGAACTCAAGGCCACAGCAAGATATGTAGATCTGGTCGCAGAAGGTATCGATGTGGCTTTGCGTGGCGGCCGAGATCTTGATCCTGGACTCATCGCACGCATCCTATTTCGCAATCGACTGATCGCGGTCGCTACCCCCAATTTTTTGGCAAAGCATGGCGGTCCAGACACCGTTGCAGAACTCAAGAACTACGAATGTGTGCGTTCATTCACCCGGGGCAGCGTCCCCAGCCAAACCTGGCCGCTGCGCCGTGGTGGAGAGATTCGGGTCCATGGCCGCCTGGTCACCAACGACATGGGCTTGCATCTTCGATTCGCCTCTTCCGGCCGGGCCATCGCTATGATTCCCGATTCTCTCGTGTCCTCCGCCATACTTGAGGGGCGGCTAGTCCCCGTGTTGGAGCAAGAGATCGGTACGGAGATCATCGCCAGCGCCGTCTATCCTGAGAAAGAGTTTCTTGACCCGAAGGTCCGAGCCTTCGTCGACCACTGCGTGCAATGGGCCGAGGGAAAATGGATGCATCAGAGCAACCATTGGCGGCCGAACCCAAAGGCTCGTTCTCAGGTCAGGTAGCTAGCTAGAGGCCCCAAATTTATACGTCGATTCTATGAGGCGGTCGCTCGGTCTTCAACATTGATTCCACAAGTTACGTCCACCATAGATAGAACACCGCCATCGCTATCATTTTCACCCGATCACACACGTCCTCAACCCCATCGATCGGATGCTCGGCTCCGAACCGCTCCCGCCGCGGCATGCCAGCATCACACCACGACGAGAAGCCTCAGAAAATTTTTCGACCACGATTCTCTCTTCCACATTTTTCGCCTATCCTGTGCGGGTGACCCCTGAAGAGCGGCGAGTCAAGGAGCTAGCAGCCGCGATAAAGGGAGGCGTTGCCTCCGAGGCTGAGAAAGAAGAGATCGCCCTCTATTTGGAGCAAAGCCCGGCACTCTCTCACCTGGTCGCACAAGTCGAGAGAGAGCGAGATGTGGGCGGAACCTGGCTGGCTCGAGCCGAAGCCGATCGACGACTTGATGCCCAAGAAAAAACCCCATGGTCGCGTCTTGAACGTAAGGTCGGCACAGGGCTTGTTTTTTTTGGAGGTGCACTGGGGCTAATTTTTCCTCCCGCATGGCTCCTTTCGATTTTGGGCATGGCGATGATTTCTTGGTCGGTGATTCGCGTCAAATTAAACACCCTCAAGGACGATCCCTACGATGACGTTGAGCTCTAGGTTCGCACCGCACTTCAACCGACCCAACATCTTCACGAAAGAAATGACATGAACAACTCCTTAGCCCCAATATCCGCTTCTCCCCATGCCCAACAAGAGATGATCATTGTCACCACTGAGAATATCCAGGGGTATACGATCGTCCGTGTCTGCGGGCTGGCGCGCGGAAACACGGTTCGCGCTCGCCATGTCGGCCGCGATTTCTTGGCCAGCATCAAGAGCATCGTCGGCGGGGAGGTCACTACCTATACAAAAATGCTCTCGCAGGCCCGCGAGCAGGCCTTGGACCGCCTACGAATGGAGGCGATGAGCCTCGGTGCGAATGCCGTGGTCAGCCTGCGAATTACGACATCTACAGTGATGCAAGGTGCCGCAGAAATTTTGGCCTACGGCACCGCTGTGGTCATCGAAAAGCGCTTGTGAGCCCTCGATGTCGCGAATTCAAGGGCGCGACATCGATGAAGATCGCCGCATCGAGCAGCCCTACCTACGCGACGCTCCTCGCTTGCGCCTCGCTGAGGAACACCGCGAGTGTTGCACGAAGATCCTCGACAACGATGGGTTTCGTGACGTAGCCGTCCATTCCGGCAGAAAAGCATGCATCTCGATCGGACCGCATCGCGCCAGCCGTCAAGGCCACCACAGGCAAATCAACCGCGCTGTGGCGATCGCGGATATGACGTGTCGCCTCGTAGCCGTCCATCACGGGCATTTGACAGTCCATAAGCACGAGGTCGAATCGATGCGTATCCACGGCTGCCACCCCTTGTGCGCCATCGGCCGCGCAAGTCACCTCAAGTCCAAGCCGCTCGAGCATCTTTGTAGCGATGATACGGTTGATCTTGTTGTCGTCGACCAACAGAACATGACCACGAAATCTCTCTGGAACGTCGTCGGATGTATCGGTGTCCACGCCACAATCCAAAACGGATCGTATCTGTGACAGACGAATGGGCTCCGAGATCACCTGAGCGGAGCCCACTTCGAGTTGCTGTTCTGCCTGGCGAAGTCGATGCACAGGCAGCACGACAACGATCCGCGGCGAAGTCACCGCTGGCGAAGTCGCCAACAACGACTCAACTTTCGCTACAGAGTCGGCAATGAACCTGCCCGGGCGAACCGCAATAAGATCGACATCTGTAAGGTCTCCCGCTCCAGGTGGCGTGCCTGGGATGTCGGCCTCAACGAGGTCCACTCTTCGCACATCGGCGCCTAGATACGCGAGATACTCCTCGAAGGCGAGGCTCCCCCGGCAAGGCTCAGACAGCAACAAGACTTTCTTCCCAGCCATGGCCTGGGGCTCTAAATCTTCGCCCCCACGCACTTTGACTGGAATCCGAAACCAAAACTTCGACCCATCACCGACAGTACTCGTGACACCGATCGTCCCGTTCATGAGCTCACACAAACGTTTTGAGATCGACAGCCCCAGACCGGTTCCCCCATAGGTACGGGTTGTGGACGCATCAGCCTGGGTAAAGGGAGAAAACAGCTTGGCCATCACAACGGTGTTCATACCGATACCCGTATCCTCCACAGAAAAATGGAGTGATCCAAGATCGTTCGCGGCGCCGGACTCGCCAAAATCTGGGGCAACAATGAGGTCGACGCTCCCTTTTTCCGTAAACTTGATCGCGTTGTTGCAAAGATTGACAAGGACTTGCCGAATCCTTCCTGCGTCGCCGATCCGAAGGTCGGCGAGTTCTCGTCCCACCGTCGCAGAGAATGAAATCCCCTTCTCTACCGCCTTTAGGACCATGAGGTCTGAAACCCCTTCCACCATCTCTCTCAGCGAGAACGGCGCGGCGTCGATCTCATACTTTCCAGCCTCAATCTTCGAATAATCGAGGATATCGTCGATCAGGATAAGCAGAGCATTGGCGCTGGTAGTCAGACCCCGGGTGTATTCCCGTTGTACATCGCTTAGGGGAGTCTCTCGGAGCAAATTGGCCATTCCCACAACCCCATTCATCGGCGTGCGAATTTCGTGACTCATGTTGGCCAAAAACTCGGATTTTGAGCGATTGGCTGCGTGTGCCGTCGCCGTGGCCAGTGCGAGTGCGGCGTTGCGCTCTTCTTCATGATCGAGAGCCACACGAAGCTCCTCTTCGGCGACCGAGGCCGCCGTCTTTCGAAGCTCAAGATCGTCGTGCAAAAGACTCAGCCCCATCAAGATCTCTCCGAAACCCTCATCGCGTTCAAAGGTCGCATCGATCAACTCTCGGGTGATCGAGCAACTCCCCGTCGCTATCTCCGCCAGGTAACCGAGGACGGATTCTGAAAGCGTTCGACTGGCGGTCATTCGCGTCCCTCGATTTGCATCCCGGTGAAACGCTCGGGCACCTTCGGTACACAGCCTTCGAGCAGGGCCCCTGCGGCGCGCACCATCTTCGGCTCCCATGGGCATCTTTCGACAGATCGGGTCATGCTGGTCAAGCTCGTACCGGGATTCATCGGCCAGCCGGCCGTGGACCTTGAGGATCCCGTCGGGTGATCAGACAGACATTCCCCACAGCGGAAGCCGATCGATTTCGCCCTCCGCACAAGAGCCCCGAGCACAGACCGTCTAGAACCTGTCCTCGTCAAATCGGCCCCAATCGGCGCCGCGTGTCCCGATCCGACTACTGACCTGGGCCGCGTGGAGATATTCGGTCGAACCCACAAAAAGCCTGGAGAACGCTCGGGATCGTGACGCTGCCATCCGCCTGTTGGTTGTTCTCCAAGATAGCCACGAGCGCCCGGGACGTCGCCACTGCGGTCCCGTTGAGCATGTGTACGGTCCGCGGTTTTTGTTTCTTGCCATCCGTGGAGTCAGGCCGGAAACGGATATTCAGCCGACGCGCTTGGTAGTCTGTACAGTTGCTGGTGCTGGTCAGCTCGCCGTATTTTGCGCGCCCGGGCATCCAACCTTCGATATCGAACTTTCGATAGGCAGGATTGGCCAGATCGCCGGCCGCCATGTCCAAGACCTGGTATGGAATTTCTAGCGCCGAAAAAATCTCTTCTTCGATGGCGAGCAGACGTCGGTGCATGGCTTCACTGTCGTCGGCGTTGTCGGTCGTAAATGCAAAAAGCTCGACCTTGGTGAATTGATGTACACGATACAAGCCGCGGGACTCCTTGCCTGCCGCGCCTGCCTCGGTTCGGAAACAGTGTGAGAGCCCCGCCAACAGGATCGGAAGCCGGCTCTCTTCGAGAATCTCATCCGCGAGCATGCCTCCGAGGGTGATCTCGGCGGTGCCCACGAGGCAAAGATCGGTGTTCTCTACGCTGTACACCTGGGTGGACTCTCCTCGTGGATTAAAACCAAGGCCTGCCAAAATATCGTGGCGCGCGAGGTCAGGTGTCGTGTGCAGGGTAAAACCGTGCTTTCGAGCAATCTCAAGTGCGAAACGCTGCAGCGCCATATCCAGCAGCACGGCTTCATTTTTCAGATAGTAGAATTTTTGCCCGGCGACCTTCGCTCCAGAGGGGAAATCGACCAGCGCCAACTCCTCGGCGATCTCGAGGTGGTCCCGGGGCGTTAGACCTTCTGCTTCAAAATCGCGAGGGGAGCCCACGGTGCGGACGACCACATTGTGCTCGTCCGTGTGGCCACGAGGCGAGTCTGGGTGGGTCAGGTTCGGGACACGACGCCAAGCTTCGTCACGTTCGTTCTTGACGCTAGCCGTCTCACTGTCCAATTCTTTACCTTTAACTTTGAGCCTCGCACCCGTCTGAATCAGTGGAAGTCGAGCGGCCGGCTGGTCGGCCTTGGCCAGCCGCGCAACCTGCTGCATGGCCGCGCTATTTTCGTTTTGCTGACGATTGTTGTCCTCAGCCTCGGCCAAAAGCCGGCGATAGCGAGCGTCCAACTCGACAAGACGCTCCACGGAGCGCGCTGCCCAATCCGATCCCTTGAGGTCAGAAAAGGGGCGAACGTTGCGATGGACAAGATTTTCGCAGATCCTCTGTGGATCCTCACGCAGTAGCTTGATGTCGAGCATGACGGCCGTCTCGTATAACCCGGTTGCTACGAGTGAACCATCATGGTGGAATCCGCAAACCAACCCCGCTGGAGAACTTGTCGAAGAGCAAGAATACTCCCGTGATTCGGCTTGACCTCGCCCCGAGGCTCGTCCATGCTCCGCCCCAGAGGAAGATATGGCACGCGGAGACAATCGTCGAACAAACAAGATGCGCCGTCGTAAGCGCCAAACCAAACTCAAGAATCGTATCGCTCGCCGAGCTGTCGAGACGCGCGAAAAGCGGGCAAAGTCCAAGTAGCCTACGTTTCTGACTCGGATTTCGACGGACGTTGAATCACTTCACCGTTCGTTGATTATGGTTGTATCCGCGGGACGCGTTAGCGCCCTGCGTGTTTTTTTGGTTTCAGGGAATTGATCGGTATGGTGCATGGAGTCCGCCTCGTGGCCTCCTTATGTCGCGCCTTCCCGCCCCCCGCTTGCTTCCACTCGCACTCGCCTGCTTTACCGCCGCGGGCTTGAGTGCTGGCGCCAGCTTCGCTACGGCCGAGGAGGTTCTTCCTCCTCGGCCGGGCGAACGCGTACTTGACGCGGGGATCCTCACCGGGTTCCGGGATACCCAGCGTGTTCCGAAGATCGCCAGAGTGTCCGCCATCCTCGGGGAAGACCAACACTCTCAGAAAATCGCAGTTCGTCACGAATCGTGGGTAGAGCGTGTCAAGCGGCGACTGGCCGCCCATCGTGCGCGGGCTCAGGCCGCCAGCCCTCAACCTCGAGCCCGCCGAAGATCCCGTGAAGCTCGGTCGCTTCAGCGCCGATTTGAACGAGAGGTGGCCCAGCTGCCTTCCTCCATCCGCGTCGCGCTGCATGTCCGCGACTTCGACCATGACCAGACCATCGTTGACGTGAGTGGAGATCGCCTATTGAACCCCGCGAGCAATCAAAAGCTTCTCACAGCGATCGCTGCGGTCGAGCTGCTCGGAGCAGACTATCCGTTCGGAACACGAGTGCTTCGTGATGATCGCGCACTCTATTTGGTTGACGAAGGCGACCCAAGCCTCGATGCCGCCGCGCTCTATGATCTCGCGCAACAGGTCCGAAGCCACACCCCGCTCGATTCCATCGAAACGATTGTGGTCGATGACAGCGCCTTCTCGACCCGTGTTTTTGGTCCAGGCTACGACCCAAAGGGGTCTGGCCCGGCCTACATGGCGCCAAGCGGCGCGCTCTCGTTTAACTTCAATACCGTTGAACTCTGGGTACGCCCAGGGGTGATCGGAAAACCAGCTCGGGTCGCGCTATGGCCCGAGAGCCCTCACGTCTCCGTCCTCAACGGCACGAGGACGGGACGTGGGTATGAATCTGGGCTCCAGGTCGCTAGCGACTCGGACGGCAGCGAGACAAAGATTCGTGTCCGCGGGCGCATTCCAGCCCGACATGGCGCAATCGTACTTCGCCGTCGGGTCCTGGACCCCGCGGCTTTTACCGGCGGGTCCTTCGCAAACACGCTACATCGACTCGAACGCAGCTCGGACCCCGACCCCGACCCCGACCCCGACCCAACCGAACTGTCGGTCATCCGCGGCCGAGCCCCCACAGGCCTCACTCCGCTCGCGTCGATGAAATCCGCCCCACTCTTCGAGGTCCTGGGTTCAGCGATGAAATTTTCAAACAACTTCACGACCGAGCAAGTCCTCCGGACCTTAGCCTGGCGAGCGACCGGCGAGCCCGGAACCTGGGAAGCCGGCGTCGAGATCGTGGAAGAATTTTGGGCAGCTCCGGACACCATCGGTCGCCTCACCATGCTCAACGGCTCCGGCCTCTCTCGAGAAGGAAGGGTCTCGCCACGGACACTCGTTGATGCGCTGGCGCTGACGCAACGCGACGGTTCCCCTGCGCAAGCACTCTTGGTCGCTTTTTCCAAGGCCGGTGGCGAAGGCACGATGCGCCGGCGACTTCCTGGCGTCGGCGCTCGTCTCCAAGCGAAGACTGGAACAATGAGCGGTGTGAGTGCGCTCTCGGGTATTGTCAAGTCCCCGGATGGAGGCCAAGTGTTTGGTTTTAGCATTCTGATCAACGGCGGCGCTGCCCGCGAAAACCGAGCGTTCCAAAACCGACTGGTCATGCTTCTTCTCCGCGATCTTGAGCGCCGCCCCCGTGACAAATTTATGGCGACCGGCTAGTTTCGTCGTGCGCCCATGTCCGCGTCTCCCCTACTTTTGCTCTTTGGTGGTCGATCCTCCGAACACGAGGTCTCGGTCCGTAGCGCCACAGAAGTGCTTGCCGCTTTGGACCCAAATGCCTACCGCCCGACCCTACTAGGCATCGACCTTCACGGCCGCTTTCGGCTCGGCAAGCCCGGCCAAGATCTACGGACGGTCATCGCGTCGGGCGATGAAGTCTCGGACATCGATCGCCTCTTCAAGAAGCACGACATCGTCTTTCCACTCCTCCATGGACCCTACGGCGAAGACGGAACGCTGCAGGGTCTGCTCGAGGTGATGTCGGTCCCCTACATAGGCTCGGGAGTCTTGGCCTCCGCGCTGTGCATGGACAAAGCAGCTCTAAAACATCATGTCCGCGCCGCGCCATTTCACATCCCAGTCGTGCCTGACTTGGTTATAAGCCTTCAGCACCAGAGCCTGAAGGCTGGGACCGCTCAGGCCCGCGAAGCGGTTCGAAATCGTTGGGGCTTCCCCTGTTTCGTCAAGCCCGCAAATCAAGGATCTTCAGTCGGAATCACCAAAGCCCACGACGACCATGAGCTGGAGACCGCCATTGAGCTCGCTTCCCGCTATGACGACAAGATTCTTGTCGAACAGGGAATCGCGGCTCGAGAGATCGAACTGGCCGTGCTCGGCGACGGCGGCCCGGATACACGGATCAGTCCCGCCGGTGAAATCCAGCTCCCCGAGGGCGGCTGGTACGACTACAACAACAAGTACGAAACGAACGTGACAACGCTCTCTCTTCCGGCAGACTTACCCCCCGAGCTGCTAGGCTCGCTGCAGCAGCTCGCGCTCGATGCCTTTCGGGCGACCGGGTGCCACGGGCTCGCTCGGGTCGATTTTTTTGTCGATCATCGGACCGGCGCGATTTACCTCAATGAAGTGAACACCATGCCTGGCTTCACCCGCATCAGCATGTATCCAAAGCTGATCCAGGCAATGGGAATTTCTTATCGCGAGTTGATCTCGCGGCTGTGTGAACTCGGCGTCTCGCGGCACAGGCGCATCGTCCATCGCGACTCGCTTCGCCGGCCCGAGCCTTGACCCGCCAGTCCGCCGGTCCGTTGTCCGACCCGTGCAACGGTGGCATGCTTCCACGATGGAGAATCTGCCACCGCGAGTTCTGTCCGGAATCCAACCATCGGGCACGCTCCATCTCGGAAACTACTTCGGGGCCATTCAACAACATATTGCCCTGCAGCACGAATTCCCCGGCGAGTCCCTATTTTTTATCGCCGACTATCATGCACTCACGACCAGCCGTGACCCCGAGTCTCTAAGATCCAACGTCCGTGACGTCGCGGTCACCTACCTCGCCCTAGGTCTCGATCCCAACAAGGCGACCTTGTTTCGCCAAAGCGATGTCCCCGAGGTCACGGAGCTCGCGTGGATGCTCTCGGCAGTCACAGGTATGGGCCTGCTCGAACGGGCCCATAGCTACAAAGATCGGGTCGCCAATGGTGTTCGGCCGACCGTCGGGCTGTTTACGTATCCGATCTTGATGGCCTCGGACATCCTCATCTACCGCGCGTCGATGGTCCCAGTGGGCAAAGATCAGGTTCAGCACGTCGAGATGACTCAAGACATGGCCACCTATTTCAACCAGGCCCATTGTCCCCGCTCCCCGGTGCTCCGACGACCCGAGTGGAAGCTGTCGAAAACCCCCTATGTTCCAGGCATCGATGGCCGTAAAATGAGCAAAAGCTATGGAAATTCGCTTCCTCTCTTTGAATCCGGAAAGAAGCTCAAGAAGCTCGTAGGCAAGATCGTCACCGACTCAACCGAGCTCGGCCGTCCGCTCCCCCATGGGAAACGCGAAGATGGACTCGGCTATCAGTGCAATGTTCTCTCGCTTCTCGACCTCTTCCTCGACGAAAATGCGATGCAAGAGGTGATCGAATTTTACAAACACGCGCGCCGCGACGAGCAAGCCTTCGGCTACGGCCACGCAAAAATTCTACTGCACGAGGCGATCGATACCCATTTTTCGGAAGCACGCCACCGGCGCGAGCGATTGCTTGCCCACCCCGACGAAGTCGATGCTGTGCTCGAGCAGGGGGCTCTCCGAGCCAGGTCCTTGGCCCGCGAGACCCTCGACGAATGCAAACGTGCCAGCGGGCTGCGGTGAGCCCACTGAGCCACAACAGGCCCCGGCGTTCCACGTCGTTCTCACCGACCCCAAACGGTCGATGATGCCTCGATGACAAAGCTGCGGAGTGGGCCCACCGGGCAAAGCAGTTCCTCATCGTAGAAATGGCCAAAAAACTCGACCCTCTCGGCCGTCAGATCGACCAAAAAGGCGGCGAGCGGCTCTTCGCTGGCCGAGCGTTGGCACCGTGCAGAGGCGATCAACTGCTCCCGTAAGGAGCGCGCAGACTGGCGAAGTTTCCGAGCAGAGCTCCCGGTACCGGAGTCAAACCGGCGCAGTTGGTAGACCGCGCCGATGCCCGCGACATGAAACTTATCTTCGTTGGCGAGCCAGCGAGCGTCGTACTTCAACACCTCCGCGCGTCGAAACACCTCACCAAACTCGGCCACACGCCTTCGACTTCCTTCGAGGTCATCGGCTGCGAAGCGCCGGCGACGGGGGGTACATACATCTTCGAGCGCAGCATAAATTTCGCCAAGCGCTCCAAAACGATCGCCCAGCATGGCCCATGCTGGATCGATGTGGTCCACGGCATCGTCGACCGCGGCCCGTGCGACCTCACGAATCCGCACGACATAGTCGCTTTCGAGACGGCGAGCGCAGTCATCCGAGATATACAGCGATGGTTCAACGATTCCGATCCGCGCCGCGCCCTGAACGAAGAGACGAGGTGAGACCCGACATTCGAAGTCGGCCTCGGACCCCAAGTCCACGCATTCCACAAATGGTGTCAAATACTCGCGATACTGGCGACCACACTGATAGCGGGCGTAGGCATCATCGTCACGAAATTCGCGGCGTTGACGCGCACTCGAAAATTCTTCGAGTTCCTGTTCGATCTTCGGCAACGAGCGAGCGAGATGCGAGCGATAGAGTCGGCGGAGGATCTCATCTGCATGATCTAGAAATGGCTCAAGAATGGCGAGTGACTGCTCTTGGCCGAGACCCAGCTCCACGAGCACGGGCTCGCAGCTCCCTACGAGTCGAGTCCCCTCAGCCTCCCAGCGCTGCATGTCCACCGATGCCTTCCCGATCAACAACAGACTCGCGTCGTTTGAGCTCCGCAGCGGCTGCCAATCGACCGCGTGAAGCTCCTTCGCCACGGATTCTCCCAAATTCGGGTCCGCTCCACTCAGCATCGAGATCCACGTTTCAAGCAAGCGCTGCCGCGCCCGCGAACTGGACCGTTCAGAGATCTCTGTCGAAGGTGCCACGCGCCCGACCCAACGAACAATATTCCTCGCGTTGGTTGCATCCGAGATCCCTTCGCCGAGTAGGAACTCAAGCCTCTCATGCCCGGCGATTGCCTGAGCCAGTCCTTCCACTCGCCCGGTGCTCACCATCGGCGGCGACCAAGCGATATCGAGCGACGGCATGGCCAGCTCCCCGTTGATGTACGGGGGTGAAGGAGGAAGAGCAGTTTGAAGGCGGCTTGCTGGGGCCGCCGAAGACATCTGCACTCGCGGGGCTGAACACGCGAGGCCCCAGGCCAGGCTCGCCGCTCCCGCGGCAAACACGACACCACGCAGAGCCGCTCGGATCTGCGACCGCTCTTTGATTTCCGGAAGGCCCATCGCCGCAGATGCTAGGCCCACTGGCCGCCGCCGTACCGTGATCCATCGCACCGAGCCGAGGGTCCATTGCCATCACAGCGCTATCGTGGTCGGGGACCATGATAGCGCCCAATCGTGGCTGAACATGGTAGTTCTGGCAGGTGCTCGGTGGATCTCCTTCGTGGCGGCTCGATGACCGTAGGATCCCGCACCATGAGATCCAGGACCGCGCTTCTCGCCGCATCGTGAAGGCCCGACTCAACTTACGCGCTTTTCTCGCCATGTTTTCCATGGCGGCCGCGCTGCTCTCGAGTCCGGAACCTCAAGCTCAAGCCCGAGGCTCCGCTCCTGCTGCGCCGGCGAATGACACCGACGACACCGACGACACCGACGACACCGACGACACCGACGACACCGACGACACCGACGACACAAAAAACGAATCTGAACACGAGTTTGAGCGAGTGTCCGCCTACGAGCGTCCGCGGCCCATACCGCGTCCGCCAGCATGGACGCCACCGCGGGATCCACTGGGTTGTCTCGGCGACCGAACATGCCAGCAGCTCACCATTGCCGGCACGTCGATCGGCACAGTGAGCCTCGCCGCGCTCGGTTCTGGAGTCGCACTTCTCGTGCGCCCAAACCAAACGATTCCGGAAGAACCCGCCTACACGCTCTCGTTTCATCCGGCGGGATGGGTCCTGACTACGCTAGGTACGGGACTGTTGGCATCCGCGGTAATGCTAGTCATCGCCGGCCGTAAACACGGCCAACGGGCGGTCGCAGATACCCGATCTACGAAGAGAAGCCGTGGAGTCCATCGATGACACGACAGCGCCGGCGCATTCAATTCATATCGTTGGCGGGACTGCTGGTCGCCTGTAAAATCCCCAACCCCGAACATTGCCTGCACAAGGCTGCAGATTCCAACCGCTGGTGCGCCGAAAACAGCCCCTCGCGAACCTATTGTTCTCCCTGCGAAGCTGTCAATCACGGCTGCGTCGCCCTCGAGCCCGACCCCTTGCTCTGTCCCAGCTACCACGGTGATGCTGATGCCGGCCTGGGCTCCGATCAACGAGAAGGAACGGATGGAGCGAGTGAGGGCCCGGGCCGAGTGAATTAAGGCCGCAAGAGTACGCGTTCAGCTCAACTCAGCGACGATCGCTTCGCTTCGCTTCCACAGAGCCTCGGCGAGTCGGTCGTCTTTTGCGTCCGCGGCCAGCGACTTGCGCTGGCAATCGCTAAAATAGCAACCACTCGTCGTCGCCAGCTCTGGACGAGTCGCCACAAAACACTGCGTCGCCGCCCCTTGAGCGACGGTCTTAACTTGTGCACGCATCTTGTCAAACATCGCCTCCCTGTCAGGGACATGGCGCGCCAGCTTGGTCTCGATCACCCCTGGGTGAAGGCAGTTGGCGGTTTTTCGGCCATTCTCAAGGGAAAAACGCCGCGACAGCTCCCGCGTGAACAGTATATTTGCCAGTTTCGAACGCCCGTACATCCGCCATGGATCGTAGTCTTTCGCTCCTGATAGATTCTCGAGATCGAGCCCCTGCTCTCCCGCCATACGATAGGCTCCACTGCTCAACACGACCACTCTCGCAGCCTCGCTCAGCCTCTCCAACAAGCCGGTGACCAGGGCGAAATGGCCGACGTGATTGACAAAAAATTGCAGCTCATAGCCATAGGCCTGCTCGAGGGTGGCGACGGCCATGATACCCGCGTTGGCGATGATCCCATCCAGAGGCCGGCCGGTCGCGTGAATCGCCTGCACCGCAGACTGGACCGATGCAAAGTCCGCGAGTTCGCAGGCGATCGGCGTCCCCTCGATCCCCAAGGTTCGAAACGTCTCCTGCGCTTTTGCATCAGTGCGCGCCGTACCGATCACATGAGCCCCACGCATGCCAAGCACACGAGTGGTCTCCCTCCCGAGCCCCGAGTTGCACCCGGTCACCAGCCATGTCGCCCCATGCAGGTCCAGGCCTGCCGTCACTTCTTCGGCGGTACTCTTGGCAGAAAACTGGGTGTCTTTTTTGTCCGACGATTCGCTCATGGCCAACACTAGCGCCTAACGAAGCAGCTTCCACGCTTCGTTTTTCTCGGTCGCCAAAACCGCGGCCGCGATTTCCGCTTTCGTAGGCGAAAATCGAGTGATCTCAAGCTCGTATCCGATGCAATCCTCCGGTCCATCACGCTCGGTCGCAGCCCGAAACCATCGACCACGATCGCTGAGTTCCCACCCCTGCTCTTCCCAACCGAGAACAAACAACTCACGGATTTCATCCAGGGTCGAATGCGGCGGTTCTCCGTTGTCGGTCTCGTTGCTCTTTGTAGAAGTCGGTTCGCCTCCAGGGGGGCATGCCACCACATAAAGAGTCGTCGTCGCCAGGTATCCCCCCCCGTCCATCGCTGACACCTGGATCTCAAGACCGCTGTCGGCATGGCAAAGATCGATGCGTCCGTGCTCGGGAGGATCAACGGTGTAGTGCCCCTCGAGAGTGGTACGCAGCTCATCGGCAAATTTCGTGAGACCCTGACTCATCGCGGCGATGCTACCGGAAATGCCGGCCAGGCAGCGCTGAAAGTCTTCTAAAAGACTCTCAGACCCACCCCTACCAGGTAGCCCAAGTATCCCAAGTATCCCAACAGCAAAAATGCACCTCCAGGACGCCCGATCACCCCGCGGACACGCAGTCCATAGGCCAACACGCCGAGCGTGATCGTGAAAGCGAGCATGGTCGGAGCGTCTCTGGTCATCACCGCGGCATCGACCTCGCCACCGTCGAGAAGTGCGGGGAAGGGCAAGACCGCGAGCAGATTGAAGGTGTTCGACCCAATGATATTTCCCACGGCCATCTCGTGTTCCCCGCGCCTCGCGGAGGTAACCGAGGCCGCAAGCTCCGGCAAGCTAGTTCCGATCGCCACCACCGTGAGCCCGATGATCAGCTGGCTGACTCCGAGGGCCTGGGCGATGTTGGTTCCCCCCCAAACAATACCCTTCGACGAAATCAACAGGACGCCTAGCCCGATCAGCAACGCCACGGCGGACCGCCACCTTTTCGGCCGTTGGATCGACTCGTTCGGCTCCTTTGCAGTGCGCCCCTCTCCCTTGGCATCGCGTGCTCCCCTACGAATCATCCTCGCCAAAATCAACACCAAGCCAAGGAGCAAGAAACACCCATCGCCTGGGCCCAGCTCGCCATCGACAAAAAGCAACATGCTGCCGAAGCTCACCAACAACAGAACGGACAGCTCTTCGCGAAGCACATCTCGATGGACAACGATCGGGCCAATAAGCGCCGTTGTTCCGAGTACGAGGCCGATGTTTCCAATATTGGAGCCGAGTGCATTGCCGATCGCAAGCCCCCCCTCCCCCTTGAGAGCCGCCATCACCGAGACCAACATCTCGGGCGCAGAGGTCCCGAGCCCGACGATGGCCATGCCAACAAGCAAGGGCGAGACACCAAATCCTCGGGCGATCACGGTCGCGGCATCGACAAAACGGTCCGCGCCAAACACCAGACCGATCAGGCTCGCTACGACGACGAGGGCAGAGAGGGCGATCAGCACGCCCGTGGACCATACGCCAACGATGCCCGGTGACAATCGTTTGTCTCGAAGTCACTCTCACCGCCCACAAGTTGGGGTCTAGGCCGCCAACAGCATCGGCCCCGTCCGCAACCGCACGAAGCGCAGGCACGGAAAACAAACGAACGCCACGAGCCGTTCGGGCGCCTCCGAAAGGCCATGGAGGCTACTTTGCGGACTTCACGAAGGTCTCGAACCGCTCGAGATTCGCTTTCACAGTCGCCGGCGCGCCGATCAGCTTGAACACGATCACGCCCTTGTCAGTCTCGATGATCGCCGTAAGCATGGCCTGAGGCCCTTTGGGCCCTGCGGGCATGCCCGCCGCTTGCATGGAGGGTGCGACCTTGGGCTCGCCCAAGAAATCGGCCCGTGTCGCTTCGCCTAGCCCCGTCGTTACCCCATGCCGATTCTCCACAGATCCTGGCCCACCAAACTGCCCCTCCCAGCGCCGAATGTTGGCCTCCACGTCACCGCCCATGGGGTTGTAGATCACGATTTGAGCGTCGGAAGGGTCGTTCGGAGTCCGGGGAACCTCACCTTGTACGGCACGCATGCCTGGCTTCACCCCCTGAAGAACCCACTCCTTGGGCCAAAGAACAGAGAAACCCGTCTTGCCGATCGCTGCCCGGCCATCCGGATCCAGAGGTGGGGCCACGAGGGTGGAGCTTCCGACTCCCGCCGCGGCGGGATGGCTTCCAGCCACAGGCGGATGACTTCCGGGCAAGGGGCCCGCCTCGCCACCAGGAGCCCCCGCCACCCCGTGAGCGATGTTCTTCGTCTTCGTCTTCGCCGTCTTACCTGCATCTGCGGACGTCGCGGGCGCGATGCTCGGCGTGCTCTCCACTGCAGATTGAGGGGCAGCGGATTTTTCACTTGCGCCACACCCTGACGCACCAAGGCCGAGCCATATCAGAGAGACGGTGGTCGCTAGCGAACGCATGCAATATCGCTATGTCAAAGCCCTACTGGCGTCAAGCGGCTCACGCAGCCGCTTCGATGCAAGCCGCCTTCCGCAAAACACGCCGCTCGCGGGATCGATCGGCTCGAAGCCCTTCCATCGACCCTATTCGGTCGTACACTCCCCCCCATGTTGGGCCTCAAAGAAAAACTTGCAGCGGCCGGGGTCGTCACCGCCGACGAGGTTAAAAAATTCGACGAGGGCCAAGCGCGGTCCCGAAAAAGACGGGCCCGTGGCTCCTCACCGCCGCGGTCTGCCCGCGACGAGTTTGGTATCGACGTCACCGCCCTCCAGAACCTCAACCGCGGCGAGGCCTACGACCGTATCCGAAAGGTCGTCACCCGGCGTCGCCTCGACGACGGTGAGCGAGTGATCCCCCGAGAAGAAGACCAGGTGTTCAACTTTGTCACAGCGCGAGGCAGCCTAGGACGCCTGTACCTGGAAGCGGCCACGATCAAGCGGCTCAGCAGCGGCAGCGCAGCAATCTGCGCATACATGTCACACCACGGTCTCTCCCACTGCGTCGTCGAGAAAAAGCTCGCCCTCGGAATCGCGCAGGTTTTCCCGCTGTGGCTACGCCATCTAAAAGGAAATCCCGAAGCGGGTAAGATCGACAAACCCGCAGAGGCGCCCGTCGAAGACCCATCTGCGGACGTAAAAGAGTGAGCGCCCGACGGTCGGCCCCCGAGCGCTAGGTAGGCTTGCCCGCTCTCTAGAGACCTTGAGCACGCATCATGTTGCGCAATATGCGCAATGCGGCAGCTCTGGGCATCTCTTCAGGCGACCCATCTGAGGCCTGGACGACGTCCCTAGGCCGGCTACACTGCGCCTCCGATGAGTGACGCCGCGATCCTCAATCCGCTCCTGCAGCGCCAATTCAGTGTGCCTTTCGACAAAGTTCGTGCGGAGCACGTGGTGCCCGCGATCACGGACCTGCTCGCACGCAGCGAAGAAGAACTGAAACAGATTACGGGTGAGGCTGGGCTACGAACCTACGCCAACACCCTCGGTGCCCTAGAATCGTTGGGCGAAGACCTCGAATGGGCGATGGGTATTGTGGACCACCTGGAGTCGGTAATGAGCACCGACGCCTTGCGTGAGGCCTACAACGAGATTCAACCAGCGGTCAGCGCCTTCTACGCTAGCCTCTCGCTCAATCCCCGGCTTTGGGAGGCGCTCAAGACCTTCGCCGGGACCGAAGAAGCCACAACACTGCCCGCAACCCAAGCGAGGCTGCTCAAGAAAACCCTAGCGAGTTTTCGCCGCCACGGGGCCGACCTTGAACCGCAGCAAAAATCTCGGCTTGAAGAGCTTGAGGTCGAGCTTGCCCAGATCACGACCCGATACTCGCAGCATGTGGTCGATGCCACGGCGGCATTTGAATTGGTCGTGACCGATGAGGCTGAGCTCAACGGGCTCCCGCAAAGTGCCCGCGACGCGGCAAAACTCTCGGCGAAAAATGCCAAAGTGAATGGTTGGCGGTTCACACTTCAACAACCGAGCATCACGCCCGCGCTCACCTATCTCGAAGACTCCGCGATCCGCGAGAAGCTCTGGCGGGCCTTCACAACACGAGCTTCCAGTGGTGATACCGACAACCGGAAGCTCATCGATCGCATTCTCGCGCTACGCAGTGAGAAAGCGACCATGCTGGGATACGCTGATTTTGCAGATCTGGTCCTCGAAGATCGGATGGCACACGACGGAGCCCAAGCGCAGGACTTTGTGCTCGATCTAGAGGCCCGTAGCCGCGACGCTTTCAAACAGGAGTCGGAGCAACTTCAAACCTTCCGCAACGCCGCAGCGCCCCCCGCGAGTCCTCTCAATCCCTGGGATGTTGGCCACTTCGCCGAGAAGCAACGTCGCGAGCTTTACGATTTTGATGAAGAGGCCCTGCGCCCCTACTTCCCCATCGAATCTGTACTTTCCGGGCTCTTCGATATTGTCAACCGGCTGTATGGCATCGAAGTGCGCCCCTACGCCGAACTCCCGGTTTGGCACCCCAGCGTGAAGACCTACGCCGTCTACGAGGGCGACACGATGCTGGGCGCATTTTACGCTGACTTTTTCCCCCGAGACAACAAACGGGGAGGCGCGTGGATGAACTCGCTTATCACGGGTCTTCCGGGTCAACCGCACCTGGGGCTCATTTGCGGAAACCTGAGCGAGAGCCTCGAAGACCGACCGGCACTGCTCACACACTCCGAAGTGGAAACCATCTTTCACGAATTTGGGCATCTCTTGCACCACCTGCTGAGCAAGGTGGAGGTTCGCAGCCTCGCGGGCACAAACGTCGCATGGGACTTCGTGGAGCTGCCATCGCAGATCATGGAGAACTGGTGTTGGGAACGAGAGGCGCTCGACCTTTTCGCCCGTCACTATGAAACCGGTGAGAAAATTCCGGACCCGCTGTTTCAGAAAATGAAGCGTGCACGAACCTTCCGATCTGCCAGCGCGATGATGCGACAGCTAAGCTTTGCCACGCTTGATCTCGAGCTGCACCGGGGATTTGCCCCTGGGGCAGGCACCCCGGCGACAGAACGAGCACTTGAAATTGCGCGCCGCTTCTCGACGACCGAACTCCCGAATGAGTACGCCATGCTCTGCGCGTTCACGCATCTCTTCGCCAGCTCAGTCGCCTACGCCGCCGGCTACTACTCCTATAAATGGGCGGAGGTGCTCGATGCCGACGCGTTCACGGCCTTCGAAAACACAGAGATTTTCAATCGTGAAGTTGGAAATCGCTTTCGTAGGACCATCTTAGAACGCGGAGACAGCCAGGACCCCCAGCAACTCTACCGCGACTTCATGGGTCGTGACCCAGACCTCTTGCCCTTGCTGCGTCGATCCGGACTCGATCCGGCGGGCTCCAGCCAGTGACCTCAAAAAGCCGATCCAAAACTTATGGCCGGCCAAGCTCCCCCTAATGCACCGGTGCAAGCCGGATTCGACGAAGCGGGGCTCGGACCGACGCTAGGCCCGCTCGTGGTCGCTGGTTTTGCGACCATCGAGGTCGATCCTGGCCACGACCAGAACCACGACACCCCGCTCCTCGTTCGTCTCGCCGATGCCGTGGGTCCCCCCGGTACCCAAACACCCCGGATCGAGGTCGGAGACAGCAAGAAGATCCATACCGGAATCCGAAAACTAGCTCGGATCGAACGTACCGTGCTGACCACAGTCGGCTGGGTCTATGGGCGGGTGCCGCGAACGACGGGCGATTTGCTCGACATGGTACGCAGCCCGACAAACGACACCGCGCGCGATGACATTGCCCCGTGGTACGCCGATCTCGACGAGCGGCTCCCGCTCGCTTCCTCCCAGTCGAGTATCGAGCTTGCAGTGGCCCACCTGCAACAATGTGCGCAGAAAGCTCGAATATCCGCACCATGGTACCGCGCCGATATTGTACCCGCCGCTCGGATCAATCGTGAGCTGCTGGCGGAAGACAATATTCCTGGCGGAAGCAAGAACACCTGGTCAACCGCGGCTGTCTTAGACCTCGCCCATCGCCTACGAGACAGTGCCCCACGAACTTCGATGCACCTGCGATGCGACAAGGTCGGCGGCCGACGGGCGTACCAAGAGCCGCTGATGCGCAGTTTTCCACGAAGCGCCCCGCTTGTTCTCGAGGAGCGCCGGGAACGTAGCCGCTACGACCTTAGACATCCCACTTGGGCGAATACAAAGATCGACTTTTTGATGCACGGCGACACCATCGATCCTCGTATCTCGTGGGCATCATGCCTCGCAAAATATCTGCGTGAGATCGTCATGCGCGCATTCAACCGTCATTGGGCGACGAGGATTTCTGGGATTCGCCCGACGGCTGGCTACCCTCAAGATGCAAAGCGCTTCATCACCGAGGTCAGTCGCCATGCGAAAGCCGCGGCACTCGACCATCGACTTTGGATCCGCCGCAAGTAAATCGCTCGATTTTCAAGGTCGGTCGCCGACCACGGTCGAGCATGATGTCGCGCTGACAAGCACCCGCGCACAACCAAAACGCAGGCGCCGTCCCGACCTCTCGACAACCTGCACCGCGTCCACAAATCCAGCCTCTGCAAACTGCCGACGGGCCCGGTGTACACACACGTTCAAATGATTGCTGCTGATGTTCAGTTCCGCGAGGATGTCATCGCGCTCCAACCAACCACCGCCCTCAGGATCGCCTTGACGCGCCCGTGCCAGCACCAACAAGATCCGCCCATGGGCACCGGCCGATAGGCCAAATCGATCTTCGTCCCGCTCGATATCGATCTGAGTCTCGGCCTCGGAAGGACCCGGGATCACGCGCATCCGCACGTCGGGGATCAGCAATCGTCGGCCACGCGTGACCGTGAGCGTGTCTTCGCTGAGTAGGGGTAGGCTCAACCGCCAACGCTTGCCCCGCGCCTCGATCGTCTCGCCATCCACGACGTCACGGGTGCATTCATCAGACTCCACCCGCCACGAACCCCGGGTCGATTGAAACACCGTAAGGACCGGATGCTCGCGGCTGGGAATCGCCAAGATCCCCTCGTCTCCGAAATTTCGATCCCCGTCGTCCGAGACTGCCATCGGTCCAGGAGCAGAAGCGTCGGCCAAGATCCATGCTGTACGTCGATCGCCAAAGGCGACCTCGTCGGTTTCTTGCATGCTTCGTGTCGCAGAAGCGTCGATCCGTACCCCGTTTAAGAATGTTCCGTTGCGGCTACCGAGATCCTTCAGGTCCCACGAGCGTCCATTCCACTGAACGAGCGCATGTAGGCTTGAAACCCACAGATCGTGCAGGCCTACGTCTGCACGCCGACTGCGCCCAACCACGGTCTGGGCGCCAAGTGAGATTGAGCGGCCCGAAGGCGGGTGCTGAAGCGTTCCCACCCGACAAGAGTAGTCGTTTCAGCCCCCGCCGCGCCAGGAACTTCGCGCATGATAAGCGCGATCCGGCTCAGCCCATTCAGATTCGCGCCTCGCCGCCCTTCATCCTTCGCCAATCGCGCCTGCCGCGCAACCCAAAAGGCTCCGCCGCGGAGCTATAGCAAACAAAACCGTAACAAATAGTCGCGACAATGCCCGAGAAGATGCTCCACAATACGACCGGAGGCCTCGTCCATACGAGCCGCGTTTTCGTGCAAGGAGACGAAGATCGCAGACTTGTTCCGGGCGGAGTAAGGAAGGCGCCCCAACTCTTCACGGACCGCGGGGGACGCCAACGCATCCAAGAATCGATCATGCGCCCGGATCACGGGAGCGCACAGGATCTCGCCGGAGAAATGTCTCATTCCAACCGTAAGCCGCAGCAAGGGCGGCCAGTGAAGATGCTCCCAAATCACGCGCTCGCGGGCCCCATCGCTCGCACACAGGTCACTCGACCAACACTGGAGCACAACGTTCGCAAGGTGCCACAATTTGCGCGAGTGGCGCAATTTTAGCACGCGGATCGCCCAGGTTTTGTCCTGCTCTTCCACCTTGAATCGATAGTCGACACAGAGCGTCCGGTAGTAGCGATGCAGATCATTTGCGAGGGAATTCAAAAATTTTCCGCGGCTCTTTTCCCCTCGAGCGTAGATCGAAAACAGAGTGCGCCGAATATTTTCGGCCTCGATCGAATTATGTAGCCAGGCACCTTCGGTCAACAACAAGGCGCGATAGGTCAGCGTCGTATTGCTATCGTCGGCCCCTCCGACATTGCGAATCAAAGTCCGTGAATTGATGACATCTCGAAAGGTCTTCTCCGGGATGTCAAAGCTCCGCTCCAGGGTCTGGATGCAGCGACGACGCATCCGTGAGGCCCGCTCGTAACTCACACGCTCGGAATCAAAGAGAAATGCGAAATCAAGATCTGAGGTCGAAGACGCCTCTCGCCTCCCAAGAGACCCTAGCGCAAAACTCGCCATTCCGGGCACCATCGCCTCGGGCAGGCAAGAGAGCGCAGTTCGAGCGCTTCGAAGGCGTTTTAGCGAATAAGATTCTGCCCTAATTAGTCCGGGAACATCCCGGTCACACATGCCGATCGATGCGAGAACATTCGAATATACGGGAGGTTCAGTGTTCATCGCCTTGCCTCATATTTCCGGGTCTTCAACAACCAGACCGCTCGTCACAAACGGAAGATCAAGCTGCTCACGACGCGAGATGAGATATGCGGACTCCCGTACATGACGGTACCTCATGCCCCAGCGGGAAGTTTCAAGGGCTTGCCCTCCCGAGAAGCTATCTTGCTCGACAAAATATCGTTTTCGAATTCGGACCAAGACCTGTCCCCACGCGGCATGTCCTCGTAATTCATAGTCATCATCCTCAGTCCCTTGAATGCCTGAAAAACCAAATCGTTCCTTCAGCGTCGCCAGCAATTCGGCGTCATCAAATCGTTCAAATCGAGCAAATACATCCTCTGTGACGCACATCCGAACCATTTCGCAGAGACGAGTCTCCGCGAGGATGTTGGATGGAAGATTGATAATACGATCGTAGACACGATCTTTGAGCGCCCAAAATTCATCCATCGCCTCAAGCGCCTGGGCCCCGATGGCGATCTCCCCTCCCTTCCACTCGAAGATACGCGCGGGGACTCTCGTGCTTCGCACACGAAAGTCCCGGGCGACCCTGGTGATACCATCGAGGGTGTCGAGGTTGATCGATCCACGGAGCAAGGAGGAAAATCGAGATCGGCCATCGATCACCGACCACACCGCAAAAGGGTCGATACCGCGGGCCTCAAGCACAGGAAGTAACGAGCGGCGACGACCGATTGGCCCCTCGCCACAGACGATCCACCGAGTCACGTCATGGTGACTCGCTCCGACGACACGCTTGAAGGCCGGCTCTGCGGCATGGGAAAGGGGATAGTGCCCGACATCATGCAAGAGGCACGCAGCGACCACGACCCGGGCATCGTTTCTCTCAAGCCCTAGGGCATCGCTCTCTTGAATCCCAAGTTCAGCCACCGCCAGCGAATGCTCGAGGCGGTTCGAAGACCGACGACTGCGTGGGTGTTGATCCAGGGTCCCAAGAAAACTAATCCGAGCCAATCGACGCAACCAGTTGGATTCAAGCACGTCGCCACCGAGCAGAGCGGCGACGCGAGCGCGTCCTTTCTTGCTGGAACCTGTCGATGAGCCCACTACACTGCGATTCTAGCGATCCCTCGCCTGCTCGCACAACCATTTCCGATCGTACAAAGGAAACAGCGATGAGCGACCCCTTCGCCTGCTTTCAGACGTACACTGCTTGAGTGCACAGCTCCCGACGACACTGGCTCGCGCAATGTGGGTGGGGCGCGACAGTCCTTGTGCTTACGACTTCGCTCCCGTTTACCGCCCGCGCCGAGATCGACTGGCCGCTTGGAGGACGATGGGTGTTTCGAGGCTCCAATGCGGACCGCCGCCTCCGTTCACGAGAGATCGATGCCGTCGCCGACGCCATGCCCTTCGGTCTCAGGGACCTCACGCGCGAGCGCATCGCTAAGACCAATCCTCTTGAACCTTGGTTCGTGCTTAGGCTCGCAGGGGGCCTCTTGGAGATCCGCTACCCAGACACCACGCCGATGCGCTCTCCCACAAGCGGAGCCCCCGCGTCGTGGAAAAACCGCGAAGGAGCGATCACGAAGCTCACCCACGCGATCAAGGGAAACACCCTGATTCAGACGACCCGCAATCGTCGTGGTTCCCGAAAGTCGACCTTCATTCTCTCTGCCGACCGGGACCGACTCGTGCTTGAGACCCTTGTCTCCTCGAGCTTTCTTCCCCGTGCGGTCCACTACCGAACTCGCTACGAACGCGCGCACTAGCGTCGCTGTGGTGAAAGGTCCGCGCCCAGGCTATCTTCCCGCACGTGCCGAACTCACCCGATGACAACTCCCACGTTCATGGTCCAGGCTGCAACCACGATCACCCCAACGTCGAGCCCGCCCGACGAGTGGTCCGACCCGGCCGAAACGAACCGTGTTGGTGTGGCGGTGGAAAAAAATACAAAAAGTGTCATCTGCTCACGGATGAGGCCGCCTCGCGCGAATAGACCGGTGCCCAATCCCACAACTCAACGGTTTGTCTGCGCAGTCTGTGGCCGTCGCCAGCCCTCCACAAAATCATGACCTCTAAAATTCGGCTCACCTATGGCATCACTCCACCGAAAGCATCGCACTCAGAGCCGCGTCGGCGTGAAATCGCAGGGATCCAGGCTCGACGCATCGCCAAACTACCTGTCGATGCGCTCGTCGTATATGACCTTCAAGACGAGAGCAGCAGGACAGAGGCCGAGCGCCCCTTTCCATTCCGATCAACCATTGACCCGCTCGACTATGCCTACGACTACCTATCAGCGGTCTCGGCGCACAAAATCGTCTACCGCTCAGTCTCGGGACAAGATCCCAAGGGCCTTCGCTCGTGGCTAACTCGCCTTGCGGAGCGCGGCGGGTCTACGGTCCTGGTCGGCGCCCCCTCTCGGCGACACACCAGCAGCCTTCGGCTCAAAGATGCCTATCTAATTCGTCAAGAGACCCAGCCAACGCTCCCTACGGGCGGCGTTGTGATTGCCGAAAGACACAGCATGGGCGCGACCGAAGACGGCCGCGTCCTCAAGAAAGTCGACCAGGGCTGCAGTTTTTTCATCAGCCAGGCGGTCTACTCGCTCACGGCCACCAAGGACCTGCTCAGCGACCTGTATTTTCGCTGCCAAGAAGACGGGCGCGCTGTACCGCCTATCCTCGTGACGCTGAGCCCCTGCGGCTCACAAAAGACGCTCGATTTCATGCACTGGCTGGGAATCGACGTCCCTCGATGGCTCCGCAATGAGCTTCACCATGCCAACGACATCCTCCAGAAATCGGTCGACATCTCACTGACGGCCTACGAAGAGCTACTCGCCTTTGCCGACGAAAAAAACATTCCGCTCGGCTGTAATATCGAGAGCGTCTCGCTCGCAAAAAGCGAGATCGAGGCCTCCGTCGAAATGGTTCATCGTGCCGCCAAGCTCATGAACCGGGCTCCCTAGAGCCATCGACGGAGCCCGACCGCGCTCCTAGTGACCGCTCTTAGGAGCGCCCTTGGAAGAGCGGTAACGTGGGCCGCCTCGCGAGGGCTTGCCCCGATGGGCTCGCGGCCGTGAGTCGCCGCCTTCAGCCCCACCGCGCTTTCTCTCGATACGAATATGCGGATCGCGTGAGTCCGGTTTCGCCACCCGGAGCTCAAAGGCATCAGCATCCTCCAAGGCCACTTCAAAGGTGCTCGACTCGGGTCCAAGATCAATCGCGCCGATCCGCTGACTGCTGATGTCGCCACGTCGACAAATGTGGGCGATCAAACGATTTGCCGCCGCGCCCCGCAGCATCCCCCAATTGATAGTGAAGGTGGCATAGCCTCGAGAAGTCTTACCAGGCGTATCCCCACGAGGGGTATGGACGACGACCTCCATCGGTTCCCGTGGCAACTTCGGCGTCGCCAACTGCAACAAACGTCCGATCACCTCGATGGGGTCGTACCGTTCTAGCAAGAGGCCTGCATATTCCCGCTCGCTCTCACCCAGCACCGCGTCGCTGTCGAGTATCTCGTGCAGCTCGCGCCGCGATCGCTTTTGCAGCGTCTTGGCAATTTTCTTGGGGCTCGGAAGCGCGCCCCAACTGGCATCAACGCCGGCGTTTTTCAGAAGCCTTCGCATACTGCGCTCAGCCTGCGGCTGAATGAAGAGCACGCTCCGCCCTTTCTTTCCGGCCCGTCCTGTACGGCCACTGCGGTGCGTATAGGTGTCGCCGTCGCCCGGAGGATCGAGCTGAACCACCGCCGCGATATCTGACACATCGATCCCACGAGCCGCGACATCGGTTGCTACCAAGGTGTTGACGATCCCATTTCGAAACGCGTTGAGCGTGCGCGTACGTTGCCCCTGAGGCAGGTCCCCGCTGAAGGGGAGCGCAGAAAACCCGTCGCCAGCGAGCAACTCGGAGATCTCGGCGGCATCGCAGCGACGACGAACAAAAACCAAGCAGCGTTCTCCCTGCAACAACAACAACGTGTTGACCAGCGCAGCATAGCTTTGCTGACGAGGGATCACGTGCACACTATGCTCAATATCCGCATTCGCGGCGCCAAGCGCTGTCCCCTCGATATGCAGAGGATCGTCCTGAAAACGATCTGCAAAGCGCTTCATCTGATGGGCAAAGGTCGCCGACACCAGATGACTTTTTCGATCCTCGGGAAGAGCCTCGACGATGGCCTCTAGCTCGTCGCGAAATCCCATGTCCAACATCTGGTCGGCTTCATCGAGCACCACGTGCTTGATCTGCGAGCAATCCACCGCGCCGGCCCGAATATGGTCGAGAAGCCGACCGGGAGTACCGACCAAAAGCTGGGGCCCACGAAGCAGAAACCTGCGCTCGCGCATGACGTCGGTCCCGCCGGTTACAACCGCGACCTGGAGATTCTTGAGATTCTCATAGAGCCACCCAAGCTCGTCTCGCACCTGTGCCGCCAGCTCTCGGGTGGGTGTAATGATCAAAGCCATCGGTCCCCGGGCTTTTTTCCGCGGGGTACCACCGACAGCTGCAAGCAGCTCTGCCCCCAACGCGAGACCGATCGCCACGGTTTTTCCGGAGCCCGTCTGCGACGAAATTCGTAAATTTCGCCCAGCGCTATCTTGGGCCATCACAGCAGCCTGAATCGCTGTAAGGCTTGAGAATCCCCGCCGCTCCAGTGCTGTTCGTAGCTCTGGCAACACGCCGTCAAAGGGTTCGGCTTCGCTCATTCGCGCCTAGTACCCCATATCCCAGCTCCGTTCCGATCTTTTTTTGTCGCTGGCACCGCGTTTTTGAGCTCATGTGCTCATCTTGGGCCGGGTCTCAAGGCAAGAGGAGAAGGCAAGAGGAGATTGGCGCGCAAAGCTCATTTCCAACCTGCTGCCCGGCGCGAAGCCGTGGCATCCTGCCCCCGTGTGCACACGTGGAGCTCTAGATTTTCGGGTTAGCGCCTTGATCGCCGAGGCCCTAGGTGCCTACTTCGATCCAGCGCTTGCGGCCGAATACCGGCCCCGATGGAACATTGCCCCATCGAAAGACCGGCAGCTTTGGGCTGCAATTCAGACCAAGAATCGGCGCGAAATCAGAAATTTTTCCTGGGGAATTCCACTTAGAACGGGAAGACCGACCTGCGCTCGGCGCGAATCATTGCGCAATTTCCCCCCCTGGCGAGATGCTTTCAACTCGTCCTCAGGCCGGGTGGTCGTGCCGTTTTCAGCCTATTATGAGTGGACAGGAGCTCAGGGCGCCAAGCAGCCTCACCTTTTCACGCTGGCCACAGAAAGAGGGCACCAACACCCGCGTCTTCTCTTGTGTGCCGCGCTTCATATTTTGGGTCATGTGGCGATTCTCACGGTCGAGAGTGGACCGGAGGTCAAATCCGTGCATGCTCGAATGCCCGTCCTGCTTCACATGTCTCAACTCTCTTCGTGGCTTGAGGGCTCTCCCTCGGCCGCCGAGTCGGTGCTCGCGCGCCCCATGGTGGCCCATGGCCTCAGGCACCGCCACGTCGATCCGCAGATGAATCGACCGAGCTTTGAGGGGCCCCAGTGTTTTGCTCCCCCTCGGCAAGCAACGCTCTTCTAGCGTCTCGAAATCGAGCCCTTCCCTCCCGGCCACGGGCTCCTGAGTTGCGGCCTTGGACACTTGAGTCTGTGCTAGCCTGCCGCCATGGGAGACTCGGGCCCCCGTCTACAAGACGATCACCGGGCTCGTAGCCGCGATCGAGCTCAATCGCGGGGTCCCCTGCTCGTCGCCGCGCTGGCGATGATCGTCTACGGCCTCTGTTTCGGCCATGGATACACGCTCGACGACAACGCGGCCCTCCTGCGAAATCCCGTGGTTACCGGCGACGTCGGGCTCATGGAGGTCTGGATCCGAGAATTTTGGGGACGACCAATTTCTGACCTCGATTGGTCCAGCTCCTACCGACCGCTAACGACGCTGAGTTTCGCGCTCGAACACCGCTGGACGCAGGATCCTTGGCTTCATCACGGCGTCAACGTGATGCTCTATGCCGCACTGTGCGCTCAACTTACCTGGGTCGCGGCTCGCTATGCATCGCCGAGAATCGGATTTTGGACAGGCGCACTTTTTGCCGTCGCTCCGGTGCACGTAGAGAACGTAGCCTCGATCGTCGGTCGGGCCGACGTCCTCGCCGCCAGCGCCGGCCTCTTGGCCTTCACACTGTTGATGCCCGTGAGCGCCGGTCCCTCCTCCCGGTCGAGGCCCTCAAGGAGGCGAAGCCTTGGCAATTTTCTGCCCTCTCCATCCTTTCGTGCCATCGCTGGCGGCTTAATTTACCTGGGCGGAATGCTCTGCAAAGAAAGTATCGCGTTGCTTCCCGGAATCATCCTAGGTTGGGCGATCCTCCTCACCCTCGCTGGACCGAGGGGGCGGGATCCCGGTCAGCTACGGACAACTTGGGCTTCGGCGCTCTTTCTTGCAGGATGCGGGGTCGCCTACCTGCTCGCTCGCGATCATTGGCTATCTGTTGATCTTCCGGATCATTTTGTGGGCGCAGACAATCCCTTGGCGAGCCTCAATACGCTGCCGCGCGTGGGCGCATCCCTGATGATCCTAGGCCGCTATGTTCGACTCACGGTGGTCCCCGCCCACCTCTGTTCAGACCACACCTACGGAGACATCGTGCCCTCCGGTTTTTTTTCCGGCCTCAACGACGTCGACTCGTGGCTGGGGATGCTCGTTGCCTTGGCACTTGCCTGCGCCACCGTCTGGGCCACGCTCTCAGCCCGGCGCGAGGGCATGTCCCTAAAGACCATCGCTCTGGGGATGTGGGCGAGCGCCTTCATCGCGTATGCGCTGATCGGACATTGGATCATACCGATCTCGGTAGTTCTGGCCGAACGACTCATGTGTTGGCCAACGGTTTGGGTCGCGCTGGCCAGCGCGGCAAGCATCCGATGCCTCATCGAGCGCTATCCGGGGCACCATGCACGCGGCGCGATTCTCGGGGCTGTGGTGATGGTCTATGGTTCGCGTTCAATGGTCCGCAGCTGGGACTGGCGAGATTCTCTAGCGCTTCACACCAGCTCAGCGTCGCACTGCCCGTCCGCGGTTCACAACCGAATCGCCCTCGCCAAGGTGCAGTCGGAAGTCGGTCAGCATGCCGAGGCGCTGTGGAACTTCGCATTGGCCGGTGCCCTGCGGACATCGTTTCCACAGCCCCCTCCCTCCTTGCCCGCTTTTGATGCGGAGATCGATGGCATGTCCATCCACGAGCGACTCACGAACCTTCGGGTGCTGCTCGCCATTGAGACTACGGGCGAATGGGAACGGTTCTTGATTGGGATGAATTCCTTCCTGCGTCAGGAAGACTGGCTCGGCGCCCGCGACGTCTACTTACGATACGCCGATACCTGGGATCTGCCCGAACATACCCCGTGGGCAACATCCACGTCCGACCCCCAACGGCCAAACTCGCGCCTATGATCCAAGCCCCCAAGAACCCCGTGGGCCCACCGGCAGCCAGCCCCGCTGCGGTCCCAAAGCGTGCCCAGATCCCATCATCTCGCATTGCTTGGCGTCTGCTTTTTGCCCTCGCGGTGATCGTTCGGATGGTGGCGATGGTCCGCGAGCCCGCCTATCTGCATCCAGATGCAACCTGGCAGGCGATAGAGCCAGCACATCATCTTTTGCACGGTCCGCTCGCGCACTCGGCTCTCCCCTGGGAGTTTCAGCAAGGTCTCCGCTCATGGATGTGGCCGATGGTCATCGCGCTTCCCATGTGGCTCGGCGAACAGCTCTCCAGCCTCGCCGGTGTCACGGATATTCCTGCCTGGAGTGCCAACCGATCCGCCCTCGGAATCTACTCTGTAAGGACGCTGTGCATCGCCATCGACATGCTGACATTGTGGGGGCTGAGATGTGCAACCATCACCTCTTGGTCCTTCCAGGCGATCCGCGAACCAAAATCCGGTGCCGCCGCCCTTCGTGCAGCGTGGTGGGCATGCCTGGTCTTCGTGTTCCATCCTATCTTTTCGATTCCTGGCTCCCAGCCTTTGATCGATATCCCTGCCGCCGCGGCCTTGACATGGCTGCTTGTCGCTAGCCTCCGCGCCGCATCCGCGCCGACCACCATGAACCTCGCCGGTGTCGGGGCCATGATGGCGGCGGCGGTCGTCATTCGAGTTCAACTGGCGCCGTCCGTCCTCACGGCAGCACTCATGCTCGGGCTCCACTACACCCGGTCGGCGCCCGATCTGCGCCCCACGCCTAAAATGATCGGCGGTGCCATCGCTGGAGCGTGCACTTTTTTGGCGCTCACCGCAGCCGTCGATGCCTGGGGTCCCGCGAGCGACGTTCCGCTCGCGTGGTGGTGGCGCTACCTCGAATTCAATTTTCACCAAGGCACACACGCCTTTGGCACGATGCCGAGGTCACGCTACCTTGAGCACGCCATTCTCGTATGCGGCCCCGTCCCACTGCTCATCACTTGCGTGCTCGTAGGTATCGCAGGTCGCAGAGCGAGGTGGTTGGTCGTCGCGGCATCGGCATTTTTTCTGTTTCATCAGCTTCTACCGTACCGCGTCTGGCGCTTCATCCACCCCGGTCTGCCCTTGGTGTGCGGCGTCATCGGAATTGGATACGTTCGCCTGCTCCAATGGATTCGGCCTCGCTCGCCGAGACTCGCTCGCAGCTCCCCGCTGCTGTTTGCAGCGGGCCTCGCCCTCTCCTCCGCAGAGGCATGGTCGTCCGGCTCGTTGTGGCAAACCACATGGCTCTACAATCAAGGTGGTGCCAAGGCCGTCTCTTCGTCGCGGGAATTAAACATGGCCCTGCTGTGGTGTGCGGGAGACCACGAGACGAAGCGTGTGGTCCAATGGCTGCTCCCCGGTGCAGCCTCTCCCGGCCAAGCGTTTGTTGGACACGACATCCCTGTGCTTAGTCCGCTTGGCCGTCCAGAACTCGCGCCTGTCCCTCGATCCGGGGACCGCTGGATTGTGCCATCGACCCAAGCCGTTGCGGCGGGGGGCATGGGCATGACCGTTGTTCACAAGACACAAGATGTGGCGATTTTTGCCGTTCTCCCTCGTCGAGCACCAAAATAGAACGATCGCTGCGGGCCCCCGTTCACGCCATATCCGCCCCCGGCAATTCCAGCCATGCACGACGTGCCTCCCGAACGAACTCACGCACCGAAACTTCACATTTTGACCCATCAAGTCGTTCAACCCCGCTGTTGACGTCGACGCCGTAGGGTCGGACCCGATGAATTGCCGTGCGAACGTTGGCTGCGCGTAGCCCCCCAGCCAGGTAGACCGGCACCGAAGTCATCCTACATATCGAACGGCTGATTTCCCAATCATGGACTCTACCGGTTCCACCGACCTGCTCTCCACAACGAGTGTCCAAGACGACCGCATCGCCATCGCATCCTGCAATGCGCGCTAAATCGATCGCCCCTCGATCGATGACGTGTACCACCCGTACAAATCGAACTCGGGGGCCAACCGCCGCGCGTAGACGCTCGATCTGACCGTCTGCAATCGCCCCGTGAAGCTGAACCACATCGGCGGGCACACGTTTGAGAAGATCCAAAATCTCACTCGCCTGGCCAAGATGAGTCACCAAAAAACGAGAGACGCCGGCCGGCACCCCACAGAATATTTTTTCCGCTGCACTCGCGCACAGTTCATCCGGGGTCGGGTGGCGCGCGCCCACGATAACACCGAGCGCATCCGCGCCCGCCTGCACGGCGAGCCTGGCCTCGCCCGTGTCGCGAATTCCGCAGATTTTGACGTGCATTCGCCCACCATAGACCCATCCTCCGAAGGATCTCCAGTCGCCCGACCGATCGAGTCGAAATGGAGTCCCAACCATATTCGAACATTTGGATTCGAACATTTCTCCTCGATTTGGGCCACAGTTCCACGAGAATGTGCCGATCGTAGAACAATGAGGTCCCGAGTTGTCCTCTCGTGCTGCTTGATAGCGGCCTGCGGCTCCGAGCGCGACGAGTCAGCGGTCGACGACGGCGAGCCCATCTCGGCCAACGGGCATGCCTCCGGCCCTTCCCATCCCGGCGAGACCTCGACAGAAACCAACGAAGGGGTCCCAAGTAGCGTCGAAGGCGACACTGACGGCGGTGCATTCGCTCCCGGAGACGGAGACGGAGACGGAGACGGAGACGGAGACGGAGACGGAGACGGAGACGATGATGGAATCGTCGGCGACTGGAGCGACGGCGATACCGAAAGCTCGGACGACAGCGGCGGACAAGAGGATACCGACAATTGCCCCGATATTCGAGTCGATTTCTCGCCGCAGATCCCGTCGGTGGTGGTCATGGTCGATCAATCGGGCAGCATGACCCAAAGCTTTGATTCCACGAGCCGATGGAATGCTGTACGCGACGTTCTACTCGAGGAGAGCACGGGTGTAATCACAACCTTGTCGGATAGCGTTCGATTTGGCCTCACACTCTATAGGGGAACCGAGTCCGAGTCCGAGTGCCCAAGACTGACTCTTGAGGTTCCGAGTCTCGACAACCACTCCACACTACGAACGCTTTACGACGATAACAGCCCGATCTCCGAGACCCCGACGGGCGATGCTCTGAATATCGTCGCCGCAGATCTTGCCGCCTTCCCGGAGGTCGGACCAAAGATCATCGTCCTCGCTACCGATGGAGAACCCGATACCTGCGCCGTACCCAATCCACAGGGCGGTCAGGATGAGGCGGTCGCCGCGGCAGAAGCCGCCCACAACTCGGTATCGAGACCTACATCATCAGCGTCGGAACCGCGATCAGCATCGACCATCTCCAGGATATGGCCAACGCCGGGCGCGGCGTTACAGTCGACGATCCGGACGTTCCCTACTACCAAGCTGGGGACCCTGACGCTCTCCTCGCGGCCTTTGAATCGATCATTGATGGAGTACGAAGCTGTGTATTCACCCTCGATGGCGTGATTCAGACCGGATTCGAGCAGACAGGGCGCGTGACCGTCAACAATCTGGAAGTCCCCTACCTCGACCCCAATGGGTGGCGTGCGAACAACCCCTCTGAGATCGAGCTTCTTGGGGACTCATGCGTCCAAATTCAAGACGGCGAGGTCAGTATCGCCATCGAGTTCGCCTGCGACGGAATCATTCCACAATAGCCGCCGTGGCCCCTACGGGATCGCATCGATAATCGTGTTGAAGGTCCCACTCGGACGCATCGCTCGCTCCACGAGCACGGGGTCAGGTTGATAGTAGCCCCCAATATCGACGGCCGCTCCCTGAGCGTCGTTCAACTCGGCAACGATCACTCGCTCTTCGCGGCACAGCGACTCCGCAACAGGTTCAAAGATTGACGCCAATTTCGCATCCTGCTCCTGGCGCGCCAGGGCCTGAGCCCAGTACATCGCCAAATAGAAGTGACTCCCCCGATTGTCGAGTTGATTCACCTTGCGCGACGGCCCCTTGTTGTTCAGCAAATACTGCGTCGTCGCTTCATCGAGTGCAGCCCCAAGAACACGGATCCCAGCGTTGTCGCAGCGTTCGCCCAAGTGGTCCATCGACACCGCGAGTGCCAAAAACTCCCCCAGCGAATCCCATCGGAGATGCCCCTCGGCCTCAAACTGTTGGACATGTTTCGGAGCCGATCCCCCCGCTCCGGTCTCGAACAGGCCACCTCCGGCCATCAGAGGTACAATCGACAACATTTTCGCACTTGTCCCCAGCTCGAGGATCGGAAAAAGGTCCGTAAGATAATCCCGCAGGACATTTCCCGTGACGGATACGGTGTCCGCACCGTCCTTCAACCGTTGAAGCGTGAACACCGTGGCGGCGACGGGTGACATGATGCGGATATCGAGCCCCGCGCAGTCGTGGTCAGCCAAGTAGCGCTCGACCTTCGTTATGACCTGTGCATCGTGCGCCCGTTCTTTGTCCAACCAAAACACCGTCGGTAGCCGGGTCTCCCGAGCCCGCCGTACCGCCAGCTTGACCCAATCCTGTACTGGAGCATCCTTGACCTGGCACATGCGCCAAAGGTCCCCGGATTCGACGGGGTGTTGGAGAAGTGTCACGCCATCGGCGTTCACCACACGAACCGTCCCCGCGGACGTCATCTCAAAGGTCTTGTCGTGAGATCCATATTCCTCTGCCTTTTGGGCCATCAGCCCCACGTTTGAGACATCCCCCATCGTTCGAGGATCAAACGCGCCGTGTTCACGGCAAAACTTGATGACCTCATCGTACACGCCGGCATAACTGCTGTCCGGGATCACGGCTTTCGCATCTTGCAAGGCTCCAGCCTGGTTCCACATGCAACCGGAACTCCGAATCATCGCAGGCATGGACGCGTCGATGATGACATCGCTAGGTACGTGTAGATTGGTGATCCCCTTGTCGGAATCCACCATCGCCAAGGACGGACCTGCGGCCAAGCGTTCGGAAATTGCTCGCTCGATCTCCGCCCGCGTGTCCGCGGGAAGGCTCGTAATTTTCGCTACGAGATCACCAAACCCATTGTTCACGTTGATGCCCAAGGCGTCGAAGGTCGCCCCATGTTTCGAAAACAAATCTTTGAAATAGACCCGGACCGCGTGGCCGAAGATGATCGGGTCCGAGACCTTCATCATGGTCGCCTTCATATGAAGCGAGAAAAGAACTCCCTGCTCACGAGCATCCTCGACCTCTCGATCAAGAAATGTGAGCAACGCCGCCTTGCTCATGACCGTCGCATCGATGATCTCACTTGCGAGCAGAGGCAACCCCTCTTTGAGCACCGTGATCTTCCCCTCCGAGTCGACATGTTCAATACATACAACCGTCGGTTGATCGACGGACATAGAGACCTCGTTGGCGAAAAAATCACCACCTTCCATGGTCGCCACATGGGTCTTCGAGTCTCGGCTCCAGTCCCCCATCGAATGCGGGTTCTTGCGCGCAAACGCTTTGACAGCCTTCGGTGCCCGGCGATCCGAATTCCCCTCCCGCAAGACGGGGTTCACGGCACTCCCCTTGATCTTGTCATAGCGAGATTTCGCCTCCCGTTCGGCGTCATCACGAGGCTCCGCACAGTAGGCGGGGACCACAAAACCGTGCGCATTAAGTTCCGCAATCGCGGCCTCAAGCTGCGGCAAGGAGGCGCTTACGTTCGGGAGTTTAACAATATTTGCTTCAGGCGTCTTTGCGAGTTTTCCTAGCTCCTCGAGCGCATCGTCGACCCGTTGGTCGGCAGACAGAGCGTCTGGAAACTTTGCCAAAATACGCGCCGCCAGCGAGATGTCGCGGGTCTCAACCTTCACCCCTGCAGAACGGGTAAACGCCCGAACGATCGGCAAGAACGAGTAGGTCGCAAGCGCTGGCGCTTCGTCGGTGTGAGTATAGATGATCGTGGGTTCCTGTGTGCTCATCGGTCGGCCTCGCTACTTCGCGGCATGTTCGTTGGGCACCGGCGCCAGGTCAAGGGATCTCCTACGAGCTGCGCCACGGGCCGCGGCGACACCCAATTCGGGAACTCTCTATCGACAGCGGTGCACCCCCTCTGTTCGCGTGTGTTGCGACATCCTGTCACCGGGTCATAAAATGATCCGGTTTCATCGAGATACACCCTCACTCGCCCGCCGCATCGTCGGCTTCCGAAGCCTGTAGACATGGCCGTCAGGTCGGCCGCGAATGCCTCGGAGCACTCCGAACCCGCCCCACGGAAACCACGTCGAGATCCAGGGCGAATTTGCCCGTGGCGGCCATGGTTCCGCCCCGCGACGTCCTCTGAGGATTCACACACGAACCAGTCTTTTCTCTCGGCATCACGCCATGGACACGGATTGTTTCGGACATTTCATTGTGCGCCTACCCAAAAAACACGACACTTCCGCCACGGACAACGTCCCACTTGGAGACGCGATTCGACAACGCCCTCTCCGGCACCACGAGCCTGGATCCCATGAACGATCGCATCACCACAGCCTATGCGCGCGGCGAGGCCCCCACTCTCGATCGCTGGCTCGCCCTGGCCTTTGTCGTGCTCACCGGCGCGCTTGCAATGGGTGCGCGAGCGCCACTCACCACTGCGATCATCGGGCTTGTTACTGGCATGGGAATCTTGCTGTTTTCGTCGCTCGATGGCCAATTGTTCGCTCGGCGGCGCCATGCCCTTCGTCGCCTCGGTCTTTGGATCCGCCCGCTACTCACCCTTGCAGCCTGCTCCGCGCTGATCGTCGCGATTGGACCCCAATCCCCGGGATGGTTGGTCATATTTCCGTTCTTGTGCGCCATGGCATTTACGTACGAGGGCCACGCCCTGCCCTTTTTGCAGCTCGTATTTGTGGGCGTCGCAGCCACGGTTACGTGGATGCAGGGCACGTCGACCGTGGACACGGTGATCGCTGTGGTCGCCCTCGCCACCATCGCGGGGCTGGCTTTTGTTGCAGTTCGAGAACTAGCGAAGGGTGCGGGAGAGCTCCGCGACACCACGAAGCGATTGCTCTGTGCAGAGCAAGCTCGAGCGAGCGCGACCCTTGAAGCCCAGCAATCGGCTCGATTGGCCTCAGTCGGTCGACTCGCGGCGGGTGTGGCCCACGAAGTCAACAATCCGCTCACAGTGGTCCTCAGCAACATCGAATGTTTGGAGACCTCTCACCGCAACCTTGGCGGTCTCGCCGAAGTCGAACGTTCAGATCTCCGACTGATTACGCGAGAGATCGGCGATGCGGCGAAGCGGGTCCGAAGAATTGTCGGCGACGTAAAAGCATTTTCACGCGTGCACCATGACGATCAATCGGTAGCTATCGATATACAGACCTTAGTCGAGGGATCAATACGTATGGTGCACCATCAGCTTTGCCACCGAGCACGCTTGATTCGCGACTACAAGACATGCCCGCCAGTGATCGGAGATCCGACGCGACTCGGGCAGGTGTTTGTAAATCTGCTCATCAACGCCATTCAGGCGATTCCAGAGGGCGACGTCGGCAGTCACGAAATTAAAATCTCCACGGGGCCCTGCGCTCCAGACCGCGTTTTTATCGAGCTCCACGACACCGGCGTGGGTATCCCGCACGACGATCTAGACCGTATTTTTGATCCCTTTTTCACTTCAAAGCCCGTCGGAAAGGGAACCGGACTCGGGCTCTCGATCGTTCACGGAATCGTCGCGCGCATGGGTGGGGATGTCGAAGTTCAAAGTACACCGGGACGGGGTACGACATTTCGCCTCGTCCTACCCGCCGCATCAGGCAACATCGTCGAAACGCGGCGGCCATCTCCAAGTGGCCCGCATTCATCCCGAGGCAAACGCAATGCGCGGGTGCTCATTATCGACGACGAGGAGCTCGTGCTCGAGAGTCTCGCTCGGACCCTACGTCCACACAAAGTAACCACGATGGTTAACGGCGCAGAGGCGCTTCGTTTTCTTGAGGGTGACGACAACTTCGATCTGATCCTCTGCGACCTCATGATGCCTGCGATGTCCGGCATTGAATTTCACGCACAAATTACTCAGCGTTTCGCGCATCTCTTGCCTTGCACGGTCATCATGACCGGCGGCGCATTCACATCAGAGGCCGAAGCCTTCCTCGCGCGACTCGAGACGCCCTGCCTTGAGAAGCCGTTCTCCGGCCGAGACGTCCGAAAACTGATCGAAGAGAGCCTTGGCGCGGCCCACGTCGCATCCATCGATCCTGGAACCCCCCCGAACTCAGACGCATCGCCGACGACGCGTCAGCCTCTCCACTAGACAGAGGCCGAACAGGCTGCGCCCCTCCCTTCGACCCCATCGTCTGCGACGTCCATGCGGCTGAATGAAGATCCTCAGTCGACCTTGATTGGTGAAAACACCGCGTTTTTCGAACGTTCTAGTGAGTGGAGGGAACCAAACTTTCGTGTTCTTTCGGTCCAAGGCATGCCTTGGAAAAGTCACAAGCTCGAATATTTACACAACAATTATTTTGAATCCCGCATTACATTTAATTACTAAAGCAAAGTAGTCTCCGACCGATGCTTTGTTCGGCTGAGGCCCACTTTTATGCATAACGATCAGCAACTCCCCGAACCTCTCTGCTCTCCAACGGAACGGCGCTCGAGCCAACGCTATCCCCTAGGCCTGATCGCACAAACAGCGTCCACCGCCTATCGCGCCCTCGATGTCAGCGAAGGCGGTCTTTGTCTCGAAACTGCCGGAATCATTCCAAAAATCGGCCAAACGATCTCGGTAACCTTCGATCTTCCGACAGGGGCTGCTCTCGAGCTCTGCGGCGAGGTGCGCTGGCACAGGACAACGGGGGCGGGAAAATTTGGCCTCGAATTCGGTAAGAAGCTCAGCCGCGGCGCGCTAGCAGCTCTGATCGCGGCATCGACCCTCGTCGCCCCCAGTCTCGCGGAGGCCTCCGCGTCGAAGGTCCCCACCTTCGACCCGCACGCGACGATCAACCTCGACCACTACAACGGCTCCGAGCGTCCCGATGAACGCCAGGTGATGGCCGCGTTCGAAACCCGCAACGGACGAATTGACGCTTGTGTCGCCAAAGCCCGCGGCGCGAAACGCAAGCTTGATGGAGATGCGGAGATCTCCATCTTGCTCAACCCCGCAGGCCATTCCCCAAAAGGCGTCAACGCGAGGGTCCCGCGGGGAATGAGCAAGGGAAAGACCCTCAAACAATGCCTCCGACAGGCCGTCGCCTCTGCGGATTACCCGAGTTACAATGGCCCCCCCATTGTCGTCGAATTTGAGTTCGAGATCGATCCTGGTTTCTATGACGAACAGGGATAGGCCGTAAACATCGTCGCTGCTGGCCAGCTTTCCGATTGCGCTGCTATCGTGCCTGGGTGCCCAGGTCTCCCGACGCAAGAGTGATCGAACTGGAAGAACGCCTCGTGGAGTTGGAGAGCCGCGTCGCTTTTCAAAACGACGAGATCAAACTGCTCGACGAGGTGGTACGCGAGTTCGCCCTGCGCACCGAACGGCTTGAGAGTATGCACGAGCGTCTTCGTACCGAACTCGAGACAGCGCTGGGTGCAACCGATGTGGGGCCGGCCAACGAGCGCCCGCCCCACTACTGAGCTTTGACCTCCACTGGGGACCGCTGACGTTCTACCGGAGGAATTCGCGTCGACTTGCGATAAGGCACGCTCGCCGCCTATCGTCCGCCGATGGGATCCCCCCAGACTCCCACAACCGCACATCGTTCCCTGCGGCATCTCCGAACATCCGTCCGCCTGTGTTGGGCCGCCTGGGTGATTATGACTCTGCTTGAGGCCGCCCTCTACTTCCGGCAGACGCCTCTTGGCGGCCCCTACGTCCGCCATGCAGACCGCTATTTTTTTCATGCAGCGCTCTTCAATTTCGTCGCAATATCCGCGGTGTCCCTGCCTTTTTGGGTCACATCGGCCCTGCGATCGTACGGGAAGCCCCCGTTTCGACAGTCGTCAGTCGGTTTCACGCAGCACAGTCTGCACCTCGGGTCCCTAATCGCTGTCGTAATTCTGGACCATCTCGACAACGAGGTGATGCGCTTTTTGGGCACGCATCTGAGCCTCTCTTTGGTGATGACCTATGGGCAGGTCGCCGCCTGGGGAAGTGACATCCTCCACGCCCTCACCGCCGACGAAGGCGGCGCCGGGATCCCGTTTTTCTTGCTCGCTATTGGGCCAACAGCACTGCTTGTGGTCGGTTGCCGAGAACGAAGCGCCCTCCGAAACGAGACCTGCCCCAAGCATCGTGGACGTTGGCCACGGTGGGCGCTTCTCGCGGCGATCGCTGTGCCCGCCGCTATCGCAAATCTGGCCTACTTCGCCAAGGGAGGGCGCTTCAGAAAGCTTCGTACGCGACCGGCCATCGTGGCCCTCGCCGAAGAGATTTCAAGCGACCTCGGCTCTACGAAACAGCCCGACAACTTTGCAGATCTGGTGACGGCCTACCAGCGTAACTGGCTGTTGGAGAGCGCAGACTCCAGCTGGGTTTTCGATGATCCGAAGCATCCCTTGGTGCGCCGCCCCGTGAACGATACGATGCGCCCCCAAGCTCAGGGCCTACACCTGGCCGCCGATGGGCACCCTTGGAATATCCTCTATCTACAGCTGGAGACCTTTCGTGGTCGCGATATGGGTTTTCATCGCCCCGAGCTGCTCCCATCACCGACCCCCAACCTGGATGAACTCGCCGCCGATACCAAGAGCGCTCACTGGGTGCGCCATCTGAGCTTTGGACCTCCGACTGTCGGCGGTTTCATGGCGGGACACTGCTCGGTACGCCCGCACTCCCGCCGGCAGATCATCACCGACTACGCCTTCGCAGATCTGCACTGCATTCCCGCGGTGCTACGGAGCCATGGATACCGGGCTGAGTTTTTCACGGCCAGCGATCCAGACTGGGACAATGAAGGTGTCTGGCTGTCGCGCTGGTACGACCAAGTGCACTTTCTTCGCGAAGCCGATGAACGTGATCGCATCGTTTTTCAAGAAGCAGCACAGCGGATCGTCGCCCTCGGCCGACAGGAGAAGCCGTTCATGGCCACGGTCGTCTCGATCAGCAACCACTATCCATTTCGCACACGCGAACAAGCCCTCGACATCAACTCCGGGGACTCCGTCCAGCAACGTATTCTCAACACGACCCACTACACAGACGATGTGGTAGGCGAGTTTTTTACAACCCTCCGAGCCGAGCCATGGTTCGCCCACACCATGGTCATCATCGTCGGGGATCATGGATACAATCTTGGCGAACACGACGGCGTCACTGGACAACGAAACGGTCACCATGAGGGTATCTGGGTCCCCCTGCTAATTCACGGCGGTCACCCGAAGCTCCCCCACGGTCCACAGAGCGATGTCGCAAGCCTGCTCGACGTCGCTCCAACCATCGCCGCGCTCGCGGGGATCCGCGAGCCAAATCCGTGGATCGGACACAGCCTGCTGGAGGGACCCAGGCTTCAGAGTTCCGTGACGGGTTTCCGACCGCCGACGGTCTTTGCCCAGAGCCGCGACTATTCGTTGTCCTACGACGAGTCCACGGATCGCAGCCAACTCTACAAAGGCACCGACTTGCTGCAGGAAACCGATCTCCTCACTCCGCACAATTCCACCCAACGCCATCGAGACAGCGCCGCCGCACTCCTTCGACGCGCGATCGATGAGTCGACGATGTTTGACTATCTCATCGAAACAAACACTGTCTGGACCGTGAAAGAGCGGTCAGCGCCATACCCACAGAAAACCGATGTTGGTCCGTAGCTGACCGTGAGCTACCCTCCGTACCATGCGGTACGCCTGCGCCAGCACCCTCGGGATCCTATTTTGTGTCGGATGCCTGGAACGCGATCCCGCGTTTCTCAGAGGTACAGGAGAAACCGCCGGGACCGGCGACGAGTCCCGCAACGATGCAGGTAATGGCACCGGCGGCACCGGTAACGCTAACGGTAGCGACACCGGTGACGAGTCCGACACCGGTGACGAATCCGACACCGGCACCAGCGACGAGCCCATCCTCGACGCTGTAGAGTGCTCCGTGGCACTCTCCCACGACCTTCTCGGAAACCTCGTCCTCAAATTGTTTCCGCCTCCTGGAGGCCGTGTTGAGGCGGTTACGCTTCAGAATCGGGCAGGATATGAAGAGCCCATGGACGACGGTAGCGGCGACGATAGCCAAGAAAGCGCCGGGACTCGCAGGCAGCTCTCGGCCGCATTTCCGGTGCGCGACAGCCTCGCTCCCGAAGGCGATCAAGGGATACATTGGGATCCTGCCGAAAAGATGGGGCTGAGCCTCCTCAATGCCGATGACACCGTCTGTCAAATGGGAACCCCGACGATCTGCACATTTGAACCCAACATGAGCCCATGGTTGTCGCCTCTTCCCCTTGACAATATCATTCGCCAATGAGGATCCAACCGGCACCTGGACACTCTGCGTTGGAGATGCCGACACGTGGGTCCCGGCGGGCGAAGCGTCGGCCCCGACCGGAACAGGCACACTCAGTTCGTGGACTCTACATCTTCACACGGACCAAGGGCTGTGGTTCGACTATCGATCGACGCCCGGCCTAAAGTTGCCGATCCCCGATGACTCCTACGATGGGACCCGGTCGTCGATGACATGCATCGACATCGAGATTTCCGATCCCATGACGACGCCGTCATGCGCCAACGATCACGAGCCCATCTGTCGCCGCAGCTCGTGATATAGAGCTTCCACGGCAGCCATTCGCCGACCCGATCTTCCGGGATAACGCGGAACATCGACCTCGAGGCCCTTCCGGAGTGCGGCATCCTGAGCCCCGCCCTGGGGTTTTCCATCGAGATTCCCGATCAACCCCTTAAGCACGTGGGTCTCGGGGTCTCTGTCGACAAGAGATCGCATGAGATCGAGGTTCGACTTGTTCCACGCGACCCACACCGAGTCTGAGCCGACAAATTTTCGCCAACGCGCTTCGAACTGACTCCGTTCTTCGGTCACGCTGCCTTGTTCGACATGAGACTCAGGGAGGCCCAAATAATGCAACAGCGGCGGCGAGAGGGCAGCCTCTTGCCGTAGGTAGCCAGAAAACTCTTCGCCCGTCTCGGGTTTGATGGCGAGACACAACAGCAATCGACGACGGTCACTGCGTCCTTGTTTGTGCTGATGCGTCGACTCCGTATACAGCAACAGTACACGCTCTGGCTGCTCCGAAATCACCGCCGGCATGCGCTGGGCCAAGGTCGTCGGGTTGGTCTTCGCCTTGCGTGTTCGTCCTTCTCGACGATGACTCGTCACAACGATCTGTCGATCAACCATGGTCGTAAATGCCCCAAGCAAGCCCGAGAGCCCCACAGTCTCCGGCTCCAAAATACTGAGTGCCATAACGATCGACTCGATGGTCGACAAACACTCAGGACGGGGCTCCTTGCGAATACGATAGTTGCCCGGCTGCGCAGGCTGGAGGCTGACCTTCTTGAGGCGATGCATCCACGGATTGTCCTTGTAGAGTTTTCCTGCGGTCGACCAGGTTCCATCAAGCACAAGCAAGGCCGTGGGTCGACTGGCCCCAGAGAGAGACTCGAGCGGTACCGAGTCCTCTCCCGGAAACAAGATCGCGCAGCCCTCGGGAAGCTCCATCGGAACATGGATTCCACGCGCGCCGTCGCCATCGGCAACGACCACGTTGATTCGTGCCAGACCGAGACGCGCAAAACGGACCGTTCCGAGCGCATGTTTTTGTTCCCTGGGGTGCTGAAGAATCGTAACTGGAGTTCGGTTCTCGACGACCGCGATCGTGCCACAGATGCACATCACCGAGGCCTTGTGACAGCGATAACACATCTCCCGCGGGGTTTTCACGGGCACGGTGGAGTCGCCGCCATCGTCATCGGGAAAGAGCATCGCCAGAATGTACACGAATCGACTCGATTTGGGCCCTCTTCGAGGATTCGTTCGGGATCGTCGATACCTAAGACGATGACCGGGAAGAGCGCCGAGAATCATGAACCGCGACCAAGCGGCCTCTACAATCGATCCGCAACCGCTGACCACGCCAATCAAACTCTCTCGATACGAGCACCCTGCACCAAGCGATCAACACCACGAAATCCGCGAGCAGCACGTCGAGCGGCAGCCGCAGCAAAGAAAGTCCTCGCCCTGAAAAAATCTGAGCCGCAATAGCGACCCCCACGCGGACCGCAACGGCCAGGCACACGGCGATGCCGGCGATGGCCACCTGTGCCGCGCTTGGAGACGGACAAAGACAGACCGCGATACCCGCCAATCCACAGAGCAAGGACGTGGAAAAAAAGAATGCAGGATAGCTGAGCATCAGCCAGGGGCGTTGGGCCCAGATGACACATATCCATCGAGACATCCGCTCCACCACTGCTATCAGCGACTGCGAAGAAACCCGCGCAACCGCGGTTTCGCCCACCACATCGATCCCCCACCCCCCCTGGATAAGGCGACGCGCCATCTCAAAATCTTCGCCTAGGTACCCGGCCAGCGCCTGCATGCCCCCAACCTCCTTGATCGCATCCGCCCGCGCGGCCCAAAGTTTTCCGACCAGCGCCCGCGGGACCAAACCACAAAGCAAGGCAAACGCCGTCATGCCGCCGCCAAGCAGGGCGACCGAGGCTCGGCTGCCCAGATCAGAGCTCACGCTTACCTCACTAAATGCGGCCCAGCGGGCCCCGGCGCGTTCCCGCTTGCCGGACGACAAGGCCACCCAATTGCGCTCCAACAGCGGCACGACCAACCGATCCAAATCAAAATTCGTGAGGTCGACGTTGCTGTCCGCGAACAGGATCACAGGGTATCCGTCTCCCTGTTCGCGCAAGACACCGGAAAGTTGGGTGACCTTCCGATTCTCGCCCGTCACGGGATGCGCCTGAATCGACACCCCAAGGCCCGCCGCACGAAGGTTTTTAGAGGCCCGGTGGAGCGTCGGCAAGGCGGCGTCGTCTCCTAAGGACCCCTCGCTTGCCCACGCCCCCTCCCCCTCTCGATTCACGCTCAACACCACATCCATAGCGAAGCTGCGCCGAGCGAGCGCTGCGGAGCATAGGCAGCGCTCGAGCTCCGGCTCCGCCCCGCAACAAGGTCGAACGAGCAATACACGTGTCCCCTCCGGGGCCTCCTCGATGGGAGTCTCCCGGCGCTGCTGCCGGCGTCGCACGATCGCAGCGACCGCCATTCCCATCGTCGCCAGCGCCCACACGAGCGCGGTCGCTACAAGCACCCACACAATGCCCTCAGGGATCACGCCACCAGATACCGCGCCAGCGCGAGCCGAGCCAGACCGACACGACCGTGGAGTCGTTTTGGGGCCAGAACATTGAATTCGGACCCGCCCGGGGGCCTCGCGGACGGTTGTTTTTCGAGCGAGCTTGGTTAGAGTGACCGAAGGATCACCGCATGACCATGGACCAAGCCGTTCGCACTCGTATCGAGACCATTATCGGATCTGACGGCGTGGTGCTGTTCATGAAGGGCGATCGGGCGATGCCCGCATGTGGATTTTCGTCCCGAGTCGTCTCAATTCTCGACGGACTTGTCGACAACTACGCAACCTTCGATGTCCTCCAAGACGCTGATGTTCGCGATGCCATAAAGACCTATTCCGAGTGGCCCACGCTCCCCCAACTCTACATCAAGGGCGAATTTGTAGGCGGCTGCGATATCGTCCAACAGATGGCCGAGAGCGGCGATCTGGAGCGCGCACTCGGCGTCGATCTCAGCACGCTCAGCCCCCCGATACTAAAGATTGACGCTGGGGCTGCCGCTCAGTTTAACGCGGCTTTGGCCGGTACTGAAGGCGAACATGACGCCATCCGCATCGAGATTGACGCTCAATTTCGTCATGGATTGGCAACCGATGCAGCCCACCCGCGCGACATCGTCTTTGAATGCGCGGGCCTCAAGTTCGCCATGGATCGGGCCAGCGCGATTCGCGCCGGAGGTCTCAGCATCCAATTTGTCGAAGGGGACGAGAGCGGCTTTAAAATTGAAAACCCCAACGCGCCACCCAGCGTGAAACAGGTATCCGCAAAAGAAGCGGCCCGTGCTCTCGCGGCGACCCCCGGGTTGGAGTTCATCGACGTCCGCAGTGAGCAAGAGCGTACCCAGGCCGTTGTTGAGGGTTCAACCCTCTTGAACGAGGACACCTTGGCCCGCCTCATGGCGCTCCCCCGAGAGACCGCGCTTCTGTTCATCTGCCATCACGGTATGCGCAGCCAGAGCACCGCCGCACAGTTTTTGGCCGAGGGTTTTCGCGATGTATCCAACATCACGGGCGGCATCGACGCTTGGGCCCGCGAGGTTGACTCAACAATTCCGCGCTACGGTTGAACACACGCGCCTCGATTTGCCACAATGTCTTCCCTTGACGACTGCATCACCCCGGAGGGCTTTCGCAAGCTCAAGGACGAAGAGCGAGCGTTGTGGCAAGATGAGCGCCCTCGGGTCACGGCCGAGGTTTCCGCGGCCGCCGCCCTTGGCGATCGCTCGGAAAATGCCGAATACCAGTACGGCAAAAGGCGGCTACGAGAAATTGATCGACGACTCCAGTTCTTGCGCAAGCGGATGGCGAAGGTACAAATCGTTCGGCCCGACCCCTCGCCACCCGAGACGATTGGCTTTTGTGCACGAGTCACGCTCGAAGACGAAGCGGGGCAGCGTCATGTCTGGAAGATTGTGGGAACCGACGAGTTTGATGTCTCTGCAGGAAAGATAAGCGTCGCATCGCCGCTCGCTAGGGCGCTCCTCGGCAAGCGAGTCGATGACGAGGTCGACGTCCGTCGTCCCCGGGGCCCAATGACATTCACGGTTCTGGCGGTCGACTACGGATCCCGTACAGCCGGCCCGTAATCCCGCCGGCCCCGCCGATTCTGAAGCCTAGCGTCGGTGTCGCATACCGACCGCCGCGTGCTGTCCTCCTTTTCCTGCGGTGTCCCCTACGCAAAGACGTCTTCCGGCGCTCATCGCCATGCATCAATTGCGCTCAACTTCGGGCAAAACTTGGAGTCCCAGTCATCAGTGAGACTCCACGAGCCCACTGATCGCCAATCCAGACCTGAATTCGTTGAAAATGGTCATCGCTAAGAAATCGTCGTAGTCCGTGACAACTGCGCTTATGGGCAGTTATTGATGTAGGCCGTGTCACTATGAAATGCACAGCTATTGGCGTCTTGTTGAGTGGGATCACAATACTGACTGCATGTGCCGGGGGCGGTGATGGACCTAGCGGATTTGACGCCCTCAAACCTGGTGGCTCTGGCTCTGGCTCTGGCTCTGGCTCTGGCTCTGGCTCTGGCTCTGGCTCTGGCTCTGGCTCTGGCTCTGGCTCTGGAGACGGAGACGGAGACGGAGACGGAGACGGAGACGGAGACGGAGACGGAGACGGAGACGGAGACGGAGACGGAGACGGAGACGGCGAGTGCGGCAACGGGGCGATTGAGAACGGGGAACAGTGCGACACGGGGGACCTCGGCGGCGAGACCTGTGAGTCCCGAGGATTCGGCGGTGGTGGACTGGCTTGCAACGACGATTGCACCTTTGACCTGTCCAACTGTAGCGGCTGTGGCAACAACAGCATCGATTCATCCGAGGAATGTGATGGGTCGGATCTCGGAGACAACAGCACCTGCGAAGACGTGGGCCTCGGCAACGCCAACGAAGCTCTCGCGTGCAACGACGACTGCACCTACGACTACGAGGCGTGCAGTGGCTGCGGCGACAAAACAATCACGCCCCCTGAGAACTGCGAACCTGGAGACGGAATAGAAAAGGCTGATCTCGGGGGGCAAACCTGCGATGGCCTCGGCTTCGATGGCGGAAGCCTCGCCTGCACAAACGGCTGTTCTTTTGACACCGCCGCATGTTTTTCCTGCGGAGATGCTCAAAAAAATGGCATCGAAGAATGCGATGGAGCCGATTTTGGCGATGCCACATGCTCCGACTTCAACCGTACTATCGGCGATAAATTTACCGGTGGAAGCCTGATTTGTTCTGACGTCTGCAGTCTCGACCTCGGCAATTGTACTCTGTGTGGAGACGCGCTCATCACCGGCAATGAAATTTGTGACGGAACGGAGTTGGAGGGCGCCTCATGCTCTGGCTTGGGAATGGGCTACACCGCTGGAGTTCTCGTCTGCAACAATACCTGCAGCGCCCTCGACAGCTCCGGCTGCACAACCTGCGGCGATTCGAACATTGAAACTGGCGAGGGATGTGAAGGCACCAACTTCGCGGGAGAGACCTGCGAGTCGCAAGGCTACCTCGGCGGAGGCAACCTAAGCTGTGACGGAAACTGCCAGATCGACACTGGCGCCTGTGTCGGAAACTACTGCGGAGACTCCAACGTCGATGCCAACGAACAGTGTGATTGTGGCGACCAAGGCCAAATTTGTAGCTCCACTGAGCTCAACAATAGGACGTGTAGCGATGAAGGATTCGATGGAGGGACCCTCCGTTGCCGGAGCCCTTCCAGCTGCCAATTCAACACCGATGACTGCTACAGCTGCGGAGATGGGAAGGTCGACGTCGGCGAGGACTGCGATGGGTCGGTGCCAACAGGAAGCAGCTGTCAGACCGAAGGCTTCCCCGGCGGAGGTTCGCTCTCGTGCAAAACGGACTGCCGCTTCGACACCAGCGCATGCGTGGGACAAGACAACCCCCTTCGCTACTGCGCCACCCCCAATGAGGTCATTCCGGACGAGGGTATGACCGCCAGCAGCTTGACCGTGCCCAATCTAGGTTCCATCGTCGACGTCGACGTCTTTGTCGAGCTCACCCACACATTCCTCGGCGATCTCGCAGCGACGGTGACTTCACCCCAGGGAACAACCGTATCGCTTTGGGGTCCGGCCATCTGCCAGGGGGGTGAACAAGATGCCAACGTCACCCTCGATGACGAGGCGACCAATCCTCTTAACTGCATCGGGACTCCCGGTTTCAGCGGGACCAAGCAACCAGTGGAGTCCTTGGCAGACCTGGATGGCGGCCCCATCCATGGACAATGGACGCTTCAGGTCACGGACACTATCAGTGGGGACACCGGAGTCCTCACGCAGTGGTGCGTAGATGTGACCTGGGGGTAAACTGGCCACGGCCACGGCCACGGCTCAAAAATCAATATTGTCCTCGCTCCTTGGATCCACGGCGTTGTCCCACCGAGGGAGAGACCCCTCGTACATCAACGCGTAGGCCGCCTGAACTTCCATGACCCTGCGGGTGTAACGATAGGTTTCTCGAAAAGGAATTTCTTCAACAAAATCATCGAGACCAAACGGTCGCTTGCCGCCCGGCGCCTTTGCCGACAGCCACCGGGCGACATTGCTCGGCCCGCCATTGTAACTGGCGTAGGCCATGGGGTGCTGTCCATGGAATTTATGCACAAGCTCTGAGACATAGTACGCGGCCAAATGCGCGTTTGAGTCGATCGCATACAGGACATCCGCGCCTAAACGGCCATCAAATTCCCCGAGTCGCTCCTGGAGCTGTCTGGCGGTCCACGGCATGATCTGCAGGGCCCCTCGCGCCCCCACGTAGGACACAATATGGCGACGAAACCGGGACTCCGTATACATCAGCGCCCACAGGTGTGAGGGAGCAAGACCTCGCACGCCCGCCTCACGCTCGATCGCCTCACGAAAGGCCCGGCGATGCCACCTCGTTTTGTACGGAAGATCGGCCCGCGGAGTTAACTTCGCAGCACGATAGGGCTCATCGAGCGCGGATGAAAGGCGACGTAGTCCTTCTTGCATGGCTCGCGCGCTCTCGGGGTCTCGCAAGGTACGGCGCCCCTCACGATTGAGAAACACCTGTGCTCCGCCCCACTCTGCCCGCCATCCGAGTCCGGCAATATGGGCCTCTGTTCGGGGGCTCGAAATTCGCTCACCCAGCATCTTGCTACGCGAATTGATGAATTCGTCCGCCGCGACTCGCAGTTCATGGCTTACCTCCTCCAGCCACCCAACCGCGTGCAACTGTTGCGCCCGCACGAGACCTATTGAAGCCTGTCCGTAGTCGCTAGCCATACGCTCGAACAATCCAGAGACCTCGGCATAGCCGAGATATCGGCTCTCGTCCGCCAGCACCGCTGGCGCCGGGGCTTCGGCGACTTGCACCCCGTGGTCGAGCAGGCGCTGCCGGGCCAACAGTCCGTAATAGATAGGCGCGCCTCCAACAACCCCGGTCGCCAACATCTGTTGATCGCCAGACGTCACGAGGACTTCCAAAAGCTCACGGCCCAACGACTGTCCAACGACCTCCCCACTCTCCAAGAGCAGCTTCCCTCGATAGTAGATCGCAGCATTTTTTCGGTCATCGCCGTGTTTTTCGACCTCAGCGAAGCCAAGGATCGCGGCGTTCACATCGTCGAGGCGATACGCCAACCACGCACGCAACCACCGGCGCCTTCCGGGGTGCGACCGAAAATTCTCTTCAAAACGATCGAGCTGCTCACGGGCAACTTCGTATCGCCCACCACGCATATTCAGCTCCAGCGCTCGCCATCGCGCATGCGCCGCTGCGCCGCTCTTCTTTTGGTCGCCATAGTCCTCCCACAAGGCCACAGCCCGCTGATAGTTGCGGCCGCGATCCAGACAACGGGACAAGCTCTCACGCAGGTCTTTGGATGGCTGACGCGCATAAAGCCCCTCGAGGTCCGCGCTGCAGGTCGAGAAGTCGCGCTGCTTGTACGCGGTCCAGGCCCGAGAGCGAAGGGCCTTACGGCGTATCGTCGCAGAGGTCGCAGGGTCTTTGACCAGTCCATCAAGAATCGCCCGAGAAGTCTCGACCCTCCGTAAGGTCCGCGCAAATCCGGCCTGTTCTAGCTTTTCCGCCGCCTTCAGTTTTCGGCGCCCCAAGGTCTCCCCGTGTATCTTCAAGTCCCCCAGCTCCTCCCATGCCAGCCGAGCCTCAGGTTCGCCGGCCCGCTCAATCGCAATCCGCCGCAGTTGGTCCGCGGCCGTAGAAACCTTGCCTCCACGAATGAGCGCTCGCGCCAACTCGAGGCGAAGACGTCCGATCTCAGGATGATTGGGGTAGTCGACCACCACCTTCTGAAGCGCGCGCTCTGCTCGAAGTGCCGCACGAATACGGGGCTTGGGATCCGCCTTCCTCCCTATCGCGGCGAGCGCGGAAGCGCGATCGATACGCATTGGGTTTCGCAGTCGGTTGGGGCGAACACGCAGCAATACGGTCAGTTCGCGGGCCGCGGCGGCCCACTGCTTATCAGCCTCGCGCGGATCCAGGGTGGCCGCCCACTCCATTCGAGCCCGCGCCAGCTCATAGCCAATCAACTCTGGCGGAAGATGTCGCTTTAGGCGCGAGCTCCCAACAAGCTCTTCGAGCAGCAAGACTGCGGGCCCTGGATCTCCGATCCGGCGATGGGCCCGCGCACAGATCGCTCGAGAACGAAACCACGCCGCATCGCTGGCTTTGCTTTTGAGCGATTCGCTCGCCCGAGAGAGCGCCTCTAGATTCTGCCCAGCCGCCAACAGCTGACCCGCTCCGGCGATGCCGGGAACGGTCGCCTGAACCGGAGGCTTCCAGGGCGATCGCGCCCCTTCACTGTCGACATCACGCTCCTTGTCGTCGACCTCCTCAGCCCGCGCCTCCATCACGCCCGGTGCGTGGGGCTGAATCGCCCTCGCTGGGGACGCCTTCGGCATCCGTTGGACGCTGTGGGGTCCTACTTTGTAAGCCGCACAGCCCTCGGCGCCGGCGATAAAAAACGCGCAGCCAAGCACGATCGGTGCAGAGCGGCGATCCGCCCAACCCAACAGGCGCGCGGCCAGGCCGAGTCGTGGATTTTTTCGGCGGGATGGCAGGAAATACAAGGTTCATCAATCCTAGCAGCGCCCTCGATTTTCGCTATTTCCTGACCCAAACCGGCTCATAGATCTCGTTGGACGGCTCCAACAATCCAGGATTGATAGGCCCAAGGCTTTCCATCATCGGCTCATTTTGCCTTGGGCGACACAAGGGTCTAAATTGACCGACGTGAGCCTCCGAAGACCTCCCCACCAGCTCGTCGTCACGGTGCTCGGCTCCGGTACAATGGGTGCCCAAATCGCCGCCCACTTTGCCAATGCCGGCATTCGTGCCCATCTGCTCGACATCGTGCCCGCGGACACCCCCGCGGATGCCCCCGCCGCCAGAAGAAATGCATTGGCGATCGCCGCTGTGAAGTCCCTCGCCAAGAGCCGTCCGCCCGCGCTCATGACCAAGGCCTTCGCCTCACGCATTCAAGTAGGCAACATCGACGACGATCTCGAAGAGGCCGTCGCACACAGCGACATCATACTCGAGGCCGTCGTCGAACGCCTCGACGTCAAGCAAGCGCTGCTCTCCCGAGTCGCCGCGGCCGCCAAGAACAGCGCGATTTTGGCCACAAACACGAGCGGCATCCCAATTTCTGCCATCGCGGAGGGTCTCCCTGCAGCAGCCCGCCCTCGACTCGTCGGCATGCACTTTTTTAACCCGCCACGATTCATGCACCTCTTGGAGCTGATTCCGGGCCAAGCGACCGACGCAGACCTCGTCGCAGACCTCGCCAATTTTTCGGATCGAGTTCTCGGCAAGGGCGTCGTGCTGTGCCGCGACACCCCCAACTTCATCGGCAATCGCATCGGCATCGCCGAGATGCTGCTCACCTTCGCAGCCACCGACGAAGGCGACTACACCATCGAGGAGGTTGATTTTCTCAACGGAAAATTGGTCGGCAGGCCGAAGACAGGAAGCTATCGGCTGGGAGACATGGTCGGCCTCGACATCGTGGGGCATGTGGTCCGCAACCTCTCTGAATCACTCAGCGGAGATCCGGACGACGCCAACTACGATCCCCTGTACGCAATGATGAAGCTTCCCAAAGTGCTGGAGTCCATGCTTTCGAGCCATCGGCTCGGAGACAAGACCCAAGGCGGCTTCTACAAAAAGACTCGTGATGCGCAAGGGAAACGCAGCGTGCTCTCCCTCGACCTTAAAAGCCTAGATTACCGTCCAAAACAAAAGCCACGCTTCGAAGAATTGAAGCAGATTCGTAGGACGCCCGTGCTCGAGGTTCGGATCAAGGCTGCGCTCGCCTCCGATGGCCGGGCCGGAGACTTTCTTCGTAAAGTCTACATCAATCTATTCAACTACTGCGCGACCCTCAGCGGCACGATCTGCGATACACCCCAACAGATCGACGATGCCATGCGCTGGGGATTCGGCTGGGAGTTGGGGCCCTTTGCCATGATGGACGCCGTCGGTCTCCGATGGTGCGCAACGACGATGGCGCAGATGAATATCAAGCCCGCCTCAGCCTTGGTCGATCTGCTTGAATCCGAGGGCGATGAGGCGACCTGGTACCGCAATCACAACGGCAAGAATCAGACGCATACCCGCGGAAGTTACACGGACGTCACGCGACCCGAAGGCATGATTTTTCTCGCCCCGCTCAAGGGGACCCACGAAATCGCCAAAAACTCGACCGCCGCGCTCTTGGACCTCGGCGATGGTGTCGCCTGTGTCGAATTTCGCTCGAAGGCAAACATCATCGACGAGGGGGTTGTTGATATGCTCGCCAAGGCACCAACCCTCCTGGCTGAACGCGGATTTAAAGGTTTCGTCATTGGCAACCAAGGTCCTGATTTTTGCTTGGGAGCCAATTTGCTTCAAATCGTGATGTGGTCCGCCCAAAAGAAGTGGGATGATCTCGAGCAGGCCGTCGCAACCTTGCAAAACACCTTCATGGGACTGCGCCACTGTCCCATGCCCGTCGTCGCTGCCCCACACGGCCGGACCCTCGGAGGCGGGGTCGAGTGCAGCCTGCATGCCGACGAGATCCAGGCCGGCGCCGATTTGTTCATGGGACTCGTTGAGGTCGCCGTCGGCGTACTTCCCGCCGGTGGAGGCCTCAAGGAGATCGTACGCCGCGGATCCGCGTGGTCTGCCCAACTGCCTGGAACGGACCCCTACGAATGGATTCGACGCGGGTTCGAAGCCGCCGCGACCGCCAAGGTCTCCATGAGCGCCTTCGAGGCCCGCGAAAGCGGATGGCTTACTCCACAAGACGGAATAAGCTTCCACAAGAGCCGAGTGATCGCCGACGCGAAGTCTCGTGTCATCGCCCTCCACGCCGGGGGTTATGTCCCGCCGGATCCCTCAGAAGCGATCGCTGTAATTGGCGAACCCCGGGGAGCGAGCTTCGAACTCGGGGCCCAAATGTTCGCCTGGGGGGGGTACGCCAGCGAACACGACCAGCTCATCGGAAAAAAAATCGCCCACGTGCTCAGCGGCGGTATGTCGCCCACCGCGGGCACCGCCACAGCACAGGAACTGCTCGACCTCGAACGAGAAGCCTTCATCTCTCTGTGTGGCACCCAAAAAACCCTCGCACGGCTTCAACATATGCTTGAAACCAACAAGCCCCTGCGAAACTAGAGGAGACGAAATCCATGTCAACTATTCAAGATGCAGTACTCGTCGCCTCCCACCGCTCCGCCGTCGGCAAGGCAGGGCGTGGAAGCCTCCGTAACAGTCGCCCCGACGACCTTGGTGCCGACCTTCTTCGAGCCACCCTCGCCAAGATCCCTCGCCTGCCGCTCGAGTTGATCGACGATGTGCAGATCGGCTGCGCTATCCCCGAGGCCGAACAGGGCCTTAACGTCGCGCGCACGGTCGCGCTCGGCGCGGGCCTGCCGGTGACAAGCGCCGCCGTCACCGTCAATCGGTTCTGTTCCTCGGGTCTACAGACCATCGCCACCGTCGCCGAGCGAATCATGCTTGGCGTAATTGATGCGGGGGTTGGAGGCGGAATTGAATCCATGAGCATGGTGCCGATGACCGGCAACAAGGCGGTACCCAGCCCGCGATTCATTCGCAGCAATCCGGAGTTCTACATCGCCATGGGCATCACCGCGGAACGGGTCGCTCAACGCTTTGAGGTCTCACGCGCCGACCAAGACGCGTTTGCACTCGAGAGCCACAGGCGCGCGCTCGCGGCCCAAGAGGCCGGATATTTCGATAGAGAGATCCTCCCTCTCACGACCCGAGAGGGCCTCGTTTTTTCAAAAGACGATGGCCCTCGCGCCGACACCAGCCTCAAGGCTCTCGCAGGTTTACGTCCAGCCTTCCACGTCAAGGGTACCGCGACCGCGGGCAACAGCTCCCAAACCAGTGACGGGGTCGCCATGACCGTTCTCACATCTCAAACAAAGGCGAACGAGCTCGGGATGACTCCGATCGCGCGTTTCGTCGGCTTTGCTGTGGCCGGTGTGGAGCCTGAGGTCATGGGGATCGGACCGATCGAGGCGATCCCCAAAGTCCTTCGCCAGACCGGCCTAACGCTCGCAGACATCGATCTCATTGAGCTCAACGAGGCCTTCGCTAGCCAGAGCCTGGCCGTCATCCGGACCCTGGGGCTCGACCCCGACAAGGTCAATGTGAACGGCGGGGCCATCGCTCTTGGCCATCCGCTCGGTTGCACTGGGGCCAAACTCACAGCTACCTTGGTGCACGAAATGCAGCGTCGAGGATCGCGCTACGGCATGGTGACAATGTGTATTGGCGGAGGCATGGGGGCGGCCGGTATCTTCGAACGCATGTGATCTCCAAGCCACGGCGCATGATGCACAATTGTGGAACTTGAACGAATGATCAGGGCTTGTGGCCAATACGCGGCATCGACCTCCCAGGGGGCTTCCCGATGCCGCGGTCCGTGGTAGAGTTTTTTTTTCACGGACAGCGAGCAACAACGTGGTCTCTGCCTACATTTCTGGAACCGGATCTTTCGTACCGCCTCGTGCGATCACCAACAAAGCCCTTATCGACGATTTTGGAATTCAGACCTCCGAAAAATGGATCCAAGAGCGCACCGGCATCGAGGAGCGCCGCTATGCTGAGGCCGGTGTCGGACCCTCGGATATGGCCGTCCATGCCGCCCATCGGGCTCTTGAGGCCGCGGGGCTCGCTGCCCATGACCTCGACCTTATCGTCTTCGCTACGCTATCGCCCGAGCACGCATTTCCTGGTTCCGGGGTGTACCTGCAAGAAAAACTAGGCCTCTGCGAAGGAGACAATCGACGTTTTGTACCTGCGCTTGACGTCCGAAATCAGTGTTCCGGATTTCTCTACGGTCTTTCCGTAGCCACCGCCCATGTGCGGGCCGAGATGGCCGAGCACGTGCTCGTCGTCGGGGCCGAGGCTCACTCCGCCGCCCTCGACCTCACCACACGCGGACGCAGCATCGCGTCGCTTTTTGGAGATGGTGCCGGCGCGGTCGTAGTGTCTGCCACCTCCGCTTCCCGTGGAATCCGTTCGATCAACCTTGGTGCGGACGGACGCTTTGCCGGCATTCTCGCCCAAAAAGTCTGGGACACCCGAAAACGTCCTTTTATCCCGGTCGACGCGGACGGGCGCGGCATCATCGCCCCCAAGATGCTTTGGGCCAACATGGACGGTCGCGTTGTTTTCAAACATGCCGTGACTCGAATGACCGAGGCGCTCGAGGAGCTGTGTAGAAGTCACGGGATCGGCATCCAAGATCTCGACCTTCTCTTTTTTCATCAAGCAAACCTGCGAATCAATCAATACGTCGCTAAAAAGCTCGGTCTCGCTCCCGAAAAAGTCCCTCACAACATCGAGCGCTATGGGAATACAACCGCCGCGACCCTCCCCTTGCTGCTTGACGAAAACGTCCGCAACGGACGGCTGAAGCCAGGTATGAAGGTCGCAATGACCGCGTTCGGTTCGGGCTTCACGTGGGGCGCGGCGCTGATCGACTGGTAGAGACGGTATCGCAGCGACCGCGGTGGGCCCTAACGACCCGGTCCACGGTTTCGTCGCGTCCGAGGCCGGAACATGCCATCATCCCCGTCGCTCTCCAATGCGCCCCCCCGAGCCAATTTCCTGCCCATCGTGTGGCGCCCCCGCCCCCTTTCGTGGCACCGCCGTATCGCTGGTGTGCGAGTTCTGCACGACGACCATCGTCCGTAGTGGCGTTGACGTACGCATGGTCGGCAAGGTCAGCGCCATACTCGACACGGGCAGTCCGATTCTCCTCAATGCCCAGGGGCGCCACGAGAACTCGCCCTTCGAAGTCGTCGGGAGACTTCAGGTTCAATACCAACGAGGCACTTGGAACGAGTGGTACATCAACTTTGCGGACGGGAGTGTCGGTTGGTTGAGCGACGCCCAGGGGAGCTACAGCATCGTCCGCCCCAAAGACCCCAAGATCGTACGGGACCAGGTCCCCGTCTACTCAAAGGTCTCTGTGGGAAGAGCCCTCACTGTCGCGGGAATCCGAGTCATCGCCGTGGACTGCCGTGCCGCGAGCTACCAAGGCGCAGAGGGCAGCCTCCCCTTTGAGGCCGAGCCGGGCATGACCTTCTACGGCATTGACCTTCGGGGCGAGCAGGGGGAATTCGTGACCCTCGACTACGCAAATAGCGCGGACCACAGCCGCCCCACCCCGTACATCGGAGCCTCGGTCCGCCTTCCGGCCCTCGAACTACGCCCGATCCGAAAATTCGAGGGTTGGGATGACTAGCCAAGCGGCACCGAAGCTCTTCCGCGAGCCGGCCAAAACCGACGCTCTCAACTGCCTTGGCTGTGGCGCGCCCATTCAACTTCATGGTTTTGGCCATACACAGCGCGTCATCTGCCAGCATTGTGGATCGGTCTTGGAGGCAGGGCACGAGCCTGGCCAGAGCACAACGCTCCAGCTGCTCCAGCGTGTCCAGCGAGAACGTCGCGCCAATATTCTCCCTCTACACATCCGCGGGGCCCTCGATGGCACCCAGTGGGAGATTATAGGCATCGCCTGGAGAGAAACCCGAAGCGACGGAGTGGCCTATCCATGGCAAGAAATCCTTCTTTTTAACCCCTACGAAGGCTTTCGCTGGCTCATATTCAACATGGTCGACAACAGCTGGTCGCTCGGTATGAACCTCGATGCAGCCCCCGCCCCCACTGAGGCGCCGCAAGCTCGACCCAGCATGCGATTGAGAGGGGTGACCTATCGCCACTTCAGCACCGCGGATGCCCATGTCACCTACGTTGAAGGTGAGTTTCCATGGCAGGTGCGCGTCGGTGACCATGCCGAAGTCAACGACTACATTGCCCCCCCGCTCGCCCTTTCCATCGAATACAGCAAGGCTGAGGGCGGCTCCGAAATCAACGTTGGCACCCAACGTCATATCGACGGCGCCGAGGTCTGGGCAGCCTTTGGCCAACCGGGGCGTCCTCCGATCCCCCGAGGCATCTCCTCTTTGCAGCCAAACCCCCACGACGCCAGCGCACGCTTTTATTGGTTGTCGTGCGTGGCTTTTTTGGTCGTCTGGCTGCTCACCTCCGTCTTCTATCTCGGCGGCCGAGAAAACAAAGAAATCTTCGCCACCACCACCCTTGTCCCTGGCGAACTTGTCAGCGAAACGATCGAGGTCGGTACGGTGGGTCAACAGACAACGCTGGCCTTTCAACTCCATGCGCCTCACCTCGACAATGGCTGGGCCAGCACCCAAGTACTGCTCGTCGATGCCGACAACGAACATGCGCGCCAGTTTGTGCTCGATGCCCAGAACTGGCACGGATACTCGCAAGGAGAGTCCTACAGCGAGAACGACAACCCTGTAGACGCAACCATTGGCGGGATCGAAGGAGGGCGTTATCTGCTGCAAATCGCCTCTCAAAGCGACCCAAAAATGACTCGGGGCCCAAAAAACCTCAGCCTGTCCGTAACGGAGGATGTTCCGCTACACCGATATCTTCTGTTTCCACTGCTTGTCATTTTCGTATTTCCAATTGTCAACGTTTTCCGGACGAGAGCCTTCGAAACACAGCGCTGGATGAACAGCGATCACTCCGGCCTCTAGCCACCACGCGTTATCCGCACCGCGATGGTGCAACGAGGAACCCTGTCATGTCCCTTAAGATTCTCTACCTCTGTTCGGCTCTTGGAAGCCTCGCGCTCCTGGCCTTTGCGGCCCCGAGCGGCAGCCTCTTGGTATCCAACACCCCGGCCACCAAGGTCACGCGAAAGGCCGCCCCTCAAAATGGCCAACGTACGGTCCGTGGTCATGGCCCGGCATTCCTCTTTCTTGGCGGCGGCTACCGCGGAGGCAAATGATGCTCCCTGAAATGCACACTCTACTCGCGGCGAATATTGATTTGGATGCGATCCTCGCCGCAGCGCTCTACTCCCTCCTCGGACTAGTGATGTTCGCCGGTTTTTGGTTCGTGGTCGTTCGCGTGACGCCATTTTCGATTCGCAAGGAGATCGAAGACGATCAGAACACCTCGCTCGGGATCATCCTGGGGGCCGTGATCATTGGTATCGCCATGATCATCAGCGCCGCCGTCGGCGGCTAGCCCGAGCCCGGATGGAGCTCCATGGTGTCGGACCCATCCCCTCACGCAAGCGACTCGCGCGAGCGCAAAGAAGCCGCTCAGACCCGGCTTCTGCTGTTCTCGGTGCTGGTCGTAGCGACCTGCGGACTCGTCTACGAACTCATCTCGGCGACGATGGCGAGCTATCTGCTCGGCGACTCCGTCACACAGTTCAGTCTCGTCATCGGCGTCTATTTGAGCGCGATGGGCCTGGGTTCCTGGCTCAGTAAATTCATAAACGATCGTCTGCATGAGCGCTTTATTGGCGTTCAACTCACCATCGCTCTGCTCGGTGGTTTTAGCGCCGCAATTTTATTTCTCGGGTTCGGACACCTTCGAAATATTCACCCGCTTCTTTATTCCTTGCTGATCGTCATCGGGACCTTGGTTGGCCTCGAAATTCCTCTGCTCATGCGGCTCATGCCGGGTAAGCAGCAGCTCAAGGAGGTCGTCGCGCGAGTGTTGGCCTTCGACTACATCGGTGCTCTCGCCGCGAGTTTGCTCTTCCCCCTCGTTACGCTCCCCCATCTCGGCATCGTTCGTTCGGGACTCGTATTTGGCCTGCTGAATGCACTCGTGGCGCTGTGGTGTGCGCATCGGTTTCGTGAGCACTTCGAACGGCCGAGGCTCGTCATCGCAAAATCAATGCTCGGCGTAGCGATTTTGCTCGGCGCACTTGGAGTCGGCAGGGACATCGAAACCTTCGGCGAGCGCCAACTCTACGACTCCCCGGTCATTTTCTCCGAAAAGACACCGTACCAGCGCCTATCCATTACCCGATGGAGCGACGATATTCGTCTCTACATCGATGGAAACCTTCAGTTCAGCAGCCTCGACGAACATCGCTATCACGAGAGTCTTGTGCATCCGGCCTTCGCCGCGCTGGGCCACCAAGCACGCGACCTCGGGCTGCGAGTCCTCGTTCTCGGAGGGGGCGACGGGATGGCGGTTCGTGAAATTCTTCGTTACCCGGAGGCCCATTCGGTGGATCTGGTCGATCTGGATCCTGCGATGACCAAAATCTTCCGCGACCACCCCTCGCTGTCCACACTCAATGATGCTTCACTGTCCGATCCACGCGTCACCGTACACAATGCCGACGCGATGCTTTGGCTGGAAGAGCGGCGCCGCAAGGCCGCCCCGCTCTTCGACGTCATCATTGTCGACCTCCCAGATCCCAACAATTACTCGCTAGGCAAACTCTATACACGAACGTTTTATCACCTACTCGGCTCAGCCCTCGCCCCCGAAGGAGCCGCAGTTGTCCAGTCCACGTCACCCTATCTCTCACCACGAGCTTTTTGGTGCATCATCAAGACACTCGCGGCGGCGGACCTAAACCCACTACCCTACCATGCCCACGTCCCGTCATTCGGCGACTGGGGCTTCGCTTTGCTCTCGAAGACACCCCGCAAGGTCCCGACAAATCTCCGCCGGGACCTTCCACTGCGCTATCTCGACGACCCGCTCCTTCCGACCCTGTTCACCTTCCCTCAAGACACAGGGCCGCGGGAAGTCGAGGTCAATCGGCTCAGCGATCAGCAGCTGGTTCGTTACTACGAACAGGACCTACGCGGGCAGGCTCCCGCCACAGGCGTCCGTCACTGAGCGGCACCCATGGCCCGCTCAAAAAAAATCTCTCTCGGGACACTCAGCCGCCGCGCGGTTTTGCGGGCAACGCCCGCTCTCAGCGGCCTCGCGCTCGGCTCGTGCCAGAGCCAAAAAAATACCCAACCCAAGCCACCGACCGCACGTTGGGTGGGCCAGGACCCCGTTCGAGGCCATATTCTCCGGTCAGCGCGGCCCGACACCACACTCCCCGTGTCGCGACGAGCGCAAGTGATCGTGGTCGGAGGAGGCGCTTCCGGACACGCGGCCCTCTGGTGGTTGGCCCGCAACGGAATCACCGACGTCATCCAAATCGAACTCGAAGATGCCATCGCGGGTACAGCTCGCTCGGGCAGCACAGAGCGATCCGCGTATCCGATGGGCGCCCACTACCTGCCCGTCCCCAATCCGGAGTGCACCGAGCTTGAGGCCATGTTGGAAGACCTCGGTATCCTCGTAGGGCGCGATACTCACGGACGCGCGATCTACCAGGCCAGTTCCCTGTGCCCGGCACCCCTTGAAAGGCATCATTACCGGGGAACCTGGCACTCTGGGCTCTACCCCGCCCATGGCCAGACCGCCGCGGAGGCCGACCAATTCGCTCGATGGAACGAGCATCTTCGAGTCTTGGACGCCGCACGAGACATGGATGGCCGCAGAAGCTTTCGCTTGCCTCTACGCACCAGCGCGAATGGCATGCGAAATCTTGACCGAATCTCCATGGCCCAATACATGGACAACAAAGGCTTTACGAGCTGGCGGCTACGATGGTTCGTGGACTATGCCTGCCGCGACGACTACGGCTGCCGGCTCAGTGAAACATCCGCATTCGCAGCGCTTCATCACTTCCTCTGCCGGGGGCACGAAGACGGGCGAGACGGATTGATCCTAACCTGGCCCGAGGGCAACGCACACATCATCGACCGTTTGGCGGCGTACACGAACCTACCCCCTGCGCGTCGTCTGCTTGGGCACGCCGTGATCGGGGTCGAGGCCCCATCCGGAACCCTGAGTGTGCTCAACCTGGGATCACTGCGGCAGAGTCGTATTCAAGCCGACTCGATACTCTGGGCCGCGCCACGATTTGTGCTTCGCGCACTGTTGCGAGATGAAGATCAGCTCCAACAAGATGCGCTTAGCTATTCCCCATGGCTTGTCACCAATCTCGAGCTCGATGCACGACCCTCAGGTTTCGGTGCCCCGCCGAGTTGGGACAATGTCCCTATCGATGGCGACAATCTCGGGTACGTGGTCGCCACGCATAACCAATCGCGCGACGAACTCGATCCGCGATGTGTACTGTCTTTCTACGAACCACAACTCGGTGATCCCGCGAGCCAACGTCGACGCATGATTCGTTCGACGTTATCCGAGACTACCCAGTCCGTGATCACCCAGCTCGAAGCCATGCATCCTGGCATTCGCAGACATCTACGACGTGTCGACATCGCTCGTTGGGGCCATGGAATGGTACGGCCCATACCTGGCCTTCTCTTCGGTTCCACCCTCCGCACTGCCGGCCAAGCGCTGGGGAAAGTCCTCCCCTGTGCAAGTGACACCGCGGGAATCGCACTCTTCGAAGAGGCCTTCTACGCTGGAGTCCGCGGCGCAAAGCGAGCGATCACTCGTATGAGTGCCCTGTAACGAACGCCGCTATCCCGCTGAGATTCCACGGAGCACAAAAAAAGCCCCCAACACTTGTTTCCAAGTGTTGGGGGCATAAATCTGGCAATGACCTACTCTCCCACAGAGTGACCCCTGCAGTACCATCGGCGCTGGAAGGCTTAACTACCG
>Ga0256845_1000061_pt1 | contig 88453 bp, 77 predicted proteins | sample RiftiametaG_FD_189101 | JGI IMG/M metagenome (GOLD analysis project Ga0256845, IMG submission 189101) | Tube worm associated microbial communities from hydrothermal vent at the East Pacific Rise, Pacific Ocean - Riftia | ecosystem: Host-associated > Annelida > Integument > Unclassified ...
GATGCTTTCACCGACATCATTAATTTCAGGTATGGGATTACGGGTCGGTCTTATCACGGATGGACGTTTCAGTGGCGGTACACGCGGCTTATGCATCGGTCATGTTGCCCCTGAAGCAGCAACCGGCGGTCCGATTGCTGCTCTTCAGAACGGGGATATTATTAGTATTGATGCACAAAGTAATACTATTAATGTTAAACTTTCTGATGATGAGCTGAAACAGCGACTTGAAAAATTATCCCCGTTCAAACCGACCGTCAATGACGGATGGCTTCGCCGATACAGTTATTTAGTAACCAGTGCTGATACGGGCGCGGTGTTGCGTGATCCGTATTCAGAATAAAATAGTTATTTAAAAATAATATATTGTAAGAAAGCACGGCGATACTTACCGTGCTTTTTTTATAGAGAAAAGCGGAAATAAATCCATATATTTAAGTACGTACTAACATAAACTGGAGTACACATTAGAAACATATTGTAATTATTGTATATTTCAATAATTACAAACATTCGATATTATTATTTACTCTTGACAAAGTTGTCGGAATATGCTATGCTCACTGTGGTTTCAACCAATTGGGAGGGTTACCTATATATGAGAATCGATACAAATCATCCGCTGAATCAATCACGCAAAACAAAGAATAACGAATACGCTGTACCGGTTATTAAAGACGCTACCGATAATGAACATCGTTTGATGAATGTACAGCACAATGTACAGAGTAATCAAACTGCGCAACATTTATATCGTCTTCAAATGGAATTACAAAGTGCACAAAAACAATTTACGCGTGATGAAATCGCTCGTCAGGGAATTCAGGATATCCGGGAAACGGTCCGGCGATTTCTTGAAGACAATACCGGTAATTTTGATGGGCTTAAGCAGCATATTGAAAGTATACGTTCACAAACAACGTTTGAACAGCAGCGTATACTTGATATCAATGCGGAAACACTTATTCATGATTTAAAAAATGCACCACGTGCCCTGGAGCAATGGTCAACTGCTCTTGAGAATGACATGGCTCGTCAAAATCGTCTTATCAACAAAGCACAAATTTCAATGGAAAACATTGCAGCGCATGTCAGCGGCAAAGGGATCGATTCAATCAGTGATGCAATGATGATGATTCAAAAAGCATCAACTGAAATTGGTACAGGATCAGCGGGAACAATACAAAATGATGCGGTTTTACGGTTAATCGGCAATTAAATACATGGCCGAGAAAAGAGAACGCTGAGTTTATCACCCGGAGTTATGTCAAGAAATTGAACTGAGGCAGGTATTAATAATGACCTGCCTTTTTTTATGCTAATAGAGCCGTGTACTGTGGCAATGGTGCCGGTGCCGGCGATACAATTTATTCCGGTAAACAGATCTGCTGATTTTTCCCATCGCCATGAATGTAATATTGTATGTTTGTGTATTTCAAAATGCGGAGTATGCAACAACAAAGCATGTGAACCATATTCAGTTTGTGTTTCCGTATATGCCTCAACGGCAGGGACACCTTCATTATACTGTATTGCCTGCAGTGCTTGATCAATATGCAGTTCTCGAGGACTGCCGTTTTTATCAGTACGATTATAGTCAAATATACGAAAAGTGGTATCTGAGTTTTGCTGAATTTCACATAAGAGCGTGCCGGCAGTAATCGCATGAACCATACCTGCCGGAATTGAAATCATGTCATCTTTTTGTATTGGCAGTCGGTAGAGGTGGTCTAATAGTGTTCCGGCAGCAATTGATTGTTGTATTTCATTTTTTGTTACACCGGGTTGCAATCCAACAATTAATGCTGCGTTTTTTGGAGCATCGAGGATATACCAGCATTCGTTTTTCGGTTCGATATACAATCCCGGATTTCTATTGCAATACGCTGCATCAGGGTGGACTTGCACTGATAAATCAGCTGTTGCGTCAATGTATTTATACAATAACGGCAAATATTGTCCCGTACGAGCAAGCGTCGGTCCAAGAATTTCAGAAGGGTACATACGTATACATTCCTGAAGCGTTTTTCCGGATAACGGACCATTGCTGATTCGGCTGCTGCCGTCGGAGCGATCGCTGATTTCCCATGATTCACCTATAGGTATATCAGGAGAAGCATTTTTACCGAGTTGTGTTACAAGGCGATTACCGCCCCATAGTTTTTCTTTTAATACGGGCTGCAATAAAAATGGGTATATATCCATGTGATAACCTTTCAGGAGAAGCATATACTATATTATAAAAAATAAAAGTTAAAAATTGATGCTTGCAGAAATTTTATTCAGCGTTATAATCATTCTATCCTATTTCATGGAGTATCGTATGACGAAGCACCGAAATTGTATCAGAACGATAATACTATTTATTTTTCTTTTATTTGTCATTGTACCGGTCTTTGCACAGGATTCACACTGTCTTGCCGGCAAGAAAGTAATTGTCTTTGTTGCATGGCGCAATTTTAGTGATGACCAATTTAAGATTGTGAACGAGTACTTAACGAATGCCGGAGCTGAGGTTATTATCACCTCATCATCGAAAGGAACTGCTATCGGCATGAAAGATTTAAAACTGGATATAAAAAAACCATTGAAGCGCTATAAACCTAAAAGTGATATTGATGGAATAATATTAATCGGTGGTCATGGTATGTGGGCGGATTATTGGGATAATGCGGATTTACAAAAATGGTGTATTGCAATGAATGAAACCGGAAAATTAATTGCTGCGATCGGAACAGCCCCGGGAGTGTTATCCGGTGCAGGGATATTAATTGGGAAAAAAGCGACTATTTGGGATTTATACACCGTACGACTGCATCAAGGCAGTGCGCGTGTTATTAATCAGCATGTCGTTGCTGACGGAAATATTATAACAGCCGATAAAACCATAGCTTCAAAACTTTTTATTAAAGAAGTTATCCGATATTGGTCACCGAATGCATTTCAACATAATACGAGCGGTGCTTCTGATTCATCAGTAAGTCCATTCCAAAAAGGAACACGTATTGATTCAAAACCAATACAATTACAGCAATAATAATGTCATTATGCAAAGGGAATAAAATAGTCTTCATCATAATAATCACGGAGCACCTGATCGGTCCAGCATAATTGATAGAAAAAGCAGGTGCGGCATATATGCATTGCATCACAACGAGCAAAGCGATTAATTGAGGCAGTATTTTCGGTAACACTATCAAGCAGGGAACGCATATGCTCAATTGATTCATCCATCAGTGCACATGTTTCTTCAATATCCTGTTGTGTAATCAGAAACGTTTCATTGTCTTGTTGCAGCAGATTATATATTTCAGCGGTACATGAATTAATAGCGGTATTCCATTTATCAATGGTAAATGCGGTATACAGTGTAAGCTGCTGTTTCGCATCGGTATAATTCGTTGTACTTCCGGTTTTCCAATCAATAATGGTATATATACCATTATTTTTATAAATAAAATCAGGAACAGCAAATATTTTTATCGTGTTGTGACGAAAATAATCAAATTGTTCTATTTTCAATCGGTCATTGTATTTTAAATGATTGATAATATCGGGGAATGGCGAGTTAAAAAAAGCATCAATACACGATGTAGCTGCAGTATATAATCGTTTCCATTCCTGATTGGGGACAGGTAAATCGTATTCAAGTTCAAAAAGTCCGCGAAAGTTTTTCGGATCAGTATGATTTTTACCACTGCGAGCATTGTAAAAATCACGTTTCATTATATTATGCAAGGTTGTTGATGCGAGGGTATGATTAAGCGGTCGGGTACCGAACAGTGCAGTATCAATTATTCTTTTCAGAACATCATGCACAACACTTCCCATCCATTGATGGCGGGTTTGCAGATTTTTTAGGATATATAATAAACGAGTTTCAGAATCAGCTGAGGTTGACCATCCCCCCCAGCTGCCGTAATAATAATAATAATACTTTCGCTTGCATTCTTCAAACATACGGCGTCGTGAAAACGACCATGAAAATTTATTTTTCATTATACTCATTCTATAAACATAGCATATCATATGAGTATTGCAAATATGGAATAGGTTTGATTATGCAATAAATAGCATAAATTATATTCGATATGAAGGGGGATATATTATTGGAATACACAATCGCGTAAATTTATTATGAATGAATATACTGTTTCATAGTATGAAATGTATATATGTATTTTATCGTTATACTGCAGCATTCGTGATACTTTTATAATTATACGGTACGAAGATAGAAAACACTATACGATAACATCTAAAAAATGCTTTTCATTATAAGGTTTGGTAATGAAGTATATTTCATGAACGGTATTAAAATTCGGGGTTTTATTTTTATCAGTCTCATTCAGTGCAATAAAAACTTTTGTTTTTTGCGCATCAATAGTATCAGACCATTCAGAGGGGACTTCATTAATAAAAGGTCTGATGGATTCATAGTCAATGACCATTACATCAGGCATTTGTTTTTCAATTTCCTTTCGGAATGAGGTAAATGTTTTGTGAATACTCGTGTTGATGCCATTTTGTTTAAATAGTTTCTTTATATATCCTGAGGATTGATGGTCATTGTCAAATATAGAAATATTAATAGATTCCGTATTCATAATATTTCCTTTTATTGCTATTTAAAGTATGGCGAATAAATAGTGATTTGACAAGTATTTCACAGAAAAAAATAAGTCGTGGTGGTATAGTATCATGAATAAATAATCGTCTCATATTTTATACGATAATGTGTTTTACGGTAACGGCAATAGAGTAGGTGTTTTTTTCTTGCATTATTTCTCATATAATGGAATAAAACAACAATCGAGAGATATAAAGTGTATGAAAAGAAGCTGTCATAATGAGTGAAAAATATTCAGATTTGAAAAAAAGAGCTGAAGCATTACGAAACACAATAAACCAGATGAATTACGAATACTATGTTTTGGATAATCCGCGTGTCAGTGATGCAGAATATGACAAACTAATGCGTGAATTGAAGAAACTGGAGGCACGCTGCCCGGATCTTATTACTTCAGATTCTCCCACAATGCGTGTTGGCGGAGCACCGTCAGAGCAATTTAAAAAATATACACATCCGACGCCAATGTTAAGTCTTGATAATGCACTTCAACATGAAGAGTTTCATGATTTTATTATACGCCTTGAAAAAGCATTTAATGGGGTGCTGCCGGAATTAATTGTTGAACATAAATATGATGGGCTTGCAGTAGAACTTATATATGAAAAGGGTAAACTGGTTATTGGTGCGACACGCGGTGACGGGAAAGTCGGGGAGGATATAACACCAAATATTAAAACAATTCGCTCAATACCATTGACACTTGAAGGTAATTTTCCATCGCGATTAGTTGTACGGGGCGAAGCATTAATGTATAAAAAGGATTTTGAACGATGTAACAACGAACAGATAGAAACCGGTCAGCATGTTTTTGCAAACCCGCGTAATGCAGCGGCGGGGTCATTACGGAATCTGGATCCGTCCATTGCCGCACGCCGTCATTTGCGTGCATTCATATATGGTATTGGAGAACAGTATACTCTGCACAAGACGCATAGCACGCTGTCGGAAACCTATGACTATTTAGCATCGTTACATCTTCCGATAAATCCGCATATTAAAATATTTAGTACTGCAGAAGATATTATTCGATATCATCATGAAATAGAAGCAACGCGCGATACCTTGCCGTACGAAATAGACGGGCTCGTTATAAAAGTAAATCGTTTTGATCAGCAGGAGGAGCTTGGGGAGGTTACGAATCATCCGCGATGGGCAATTGCATGGAAGTTTAAACCGCATGAAGCAGAAACAATGGTCAATGACATTGAAGTACAAGTCGGTCGAACGGGGGTACTGACACCGGTTGCACATCTTGAACCGGTACGTATCGGCGGCGTTATAATAAAGAAGGTCAGCCTTTTTAATCAGGATGAAATTGATCGCTTGGATATTGGGATTGGTGATCGGGTTGTGGTATATCGCGCCGGGGATGTTATACCGAAAATTTCACATGTAGTAAAAGAAAAACGACCTACTGATAAAAAGATTAAACGGTATCAGTTGCCGGAACACTGTCCTGTCTGTGGTTCTGCGGTTATTCCGCTGCGCGGCAGTGTTCATCGTCATTGTACAAATACAGCATGTCCTGCACAACAGGAAGAAGCTATTCGGTATTTTATTTCTCGAAATGCAATGAATATCGATGGCTTAGGTGCTGAATGGGTACATATCTTTTTAAATAATAAAATAATAAAAACAGCTGCGGATTTGTATGCACTACATACCCAACGTGATGTGCTCTTGGGTTTGGATCGAATGGGTGAGAAACTCTGTGATAAAATACTTGCTGCAATAGATAAACGGCGCAGTGTACCATTGGAAAAGTTTATAATAGCACTGGGAGTGCCGGGTGTCGGTGAGCGGAATGCGGCAGTACTTGCTGATGAATTCGGCAGTCTGGATAAGATACTGCATGCATCAAAAGAGCAGTTTGAGGCTCTTCCCGGTCTTGGTCCGTTACTTGCAGAAGCGATACAGGTATATTTTGCGGCACCAAAAAATATTGAACTGATTAATACGTTTATTAAAAACGGGTTGGAAATTATTAATCCTCAAAAAAAGATGAGCGGGCGGTTACAGGGAAAAGTATTTGTTATTACCGGAACGTTAGCACATATGAGCCGGCATGATGCTGCAGCATTGGTAAAACAACATGGCGGGCGTGTATCATCATCAGTATCTAAAAAAACTGATTATGTTATTTGCGGTGAAAATCCGGGTTCAAAGCTAACCAAGGCGCAGGATCTAGACATTCCGATTATTAATGAAGAACAATTAAAAGACATGCTCCATGAATCAGATGCATAAACAATCCATGTATGCGAAGGATTATATAATTCGTTGTGCTACTCTCGGGTGCAGATTAAATCAAAGTGAAACAGAATTAATAAAAGAGCAGCTCAGAGCAGCGGGGTTCACCGTCAGTGACCATGAAAATCCAAACGTGTATATTGTAAATACGTGTACGGTTACTCAACGGGGAGAACGGTCATCACGAAAAATGGTATACCGTATTATGCAGAAATATCCTGAGGCGGATATTATCGTAACGGGTTGTTATGCACATACCAATCCCGAAGTATTTACTCAAATCCCGGCAGTAAAACTGATTATAAATAACTTTGAAAAAGATGTTCTCTATGAAAAGATAGCGAACTATTATCACATTACTATTCCGCCGGTTCATACAGTACGGATGACCTCTGTTGCGCATCGCAGCAGACCATTTATTAAAATTCAGGATGGCTGCAATAATGAGTGCTCATTTTGCAAAGTGCGTTCTGCACGCGGTTATTCGCGTTCAATTAATAGCAAAGAGATACTTGAACAAGCCGGCGTTTTATATAAAAAAGGATATCCTGAGATTGGACTTACCGGTGTAAATATAGGTGATTATTATGATGGAAAATTGCCCCTCGCCGGATTACTTGCATTACTTATTAATATGCTGCCAAAAGCACAATTTCGCCTTTCAAGTATTGAGCCGAAGAGTATTACAACTGACTTGATAAAAATACTATCTCATACAAGTATATGTAAGCATTTACATATACCCTTGCAATCAGGTTCAGATAGTATCCTTGCGGCAATGAATAGAAAATATACAACGAAGGAGTATCGAAAAATAGTAGAGGATATACGAACCTCTATTCCGGATATATCAATTGGTGCGGATCTTATTGTCGGCTTTCCGGGTGAAACGGAGGATATATTTAGTGAAACATATGATTTTGTTAAAGCTTTAAATATCCAACATATACATGTTTTTAGTTATTCGTCGCGTCCGGGTTTTTCAACAGTTATTGAAAAAAATAATGTGCCGGAAAACAGTAAAAAGAAACGATCTTCGTTATTATACAGTATGGTACAGAAATCAAATTATATTTTCCGCCGACAGTTTGAAGGCAGAATACTTAGTGTCGTTATTGAAAATAAAAAATGCCGCATTGCTGAAAATATGCGTGGTATGAGCAGTTACTATTTTCCGGTTACAATATCATCGTATAAACCGGAATTGTTAGGAAAAAAAATAAAGGTTCACATTACGGAGGTAACCCCTGCATCAACATACGGAACGCTCGTATAAAATCGGTATATTGTTTATTCTGTGTATCTGTTTGGCAGATTAAGTCTGACATCATGCCACATTTGTTTCGTTTCCATACACAGAAATAATCGAGTATTTAGTTTTTGCAAGTCAGGAAGAATACCGGAAAAGAGCTCTCGTCTGATTGAACGGAAATAGCGTCGTTTTCCGTCAATTCCGGTAATCATTTCATCACTGATTAAAGTATGTGAACGGGGCGATTGTCTGAAAGAATGTTCCATTGCCGTCGGATAACGAAAAGCGCCAACAGCAATAAAATCAATATCACCGGGTTTAAAATAATCATGAATTTGCTTTGTTAATTGAAGATATGCAGTACGCCAATCGGCAACATGCAGCATTGGATCAATACGAAATGCAATACGAAAACCATGACGCTGTACATGCTGTGCTGCAGTTAACCGTTCTTCAAGTGACGCAGTTCCGAGTTCGTATTGATTAATAATTGAAGGTGGGTTTAAACTCCACGCGATTACGGTATTATCCGATGGCGGTATATTTAAAAGCGGTTTGATGGCATTATCTTTTGTACGCAATTCTAGTGTACACTTTTTCAGCGGGCGAAAAGTTTCAATCAATGCAGGAACGTATTCCGTAATGTGATCAAATAAAAAACTATCGGAAAGTTCACCGGCATTCAGCCATGCTTTTTTATTTACAGGCAGTGTATCTGTAAAACGATACAGTTCATTTTCAAAATCGTTATAATTAATATAGAGGATGATTGCTTTGTGTATACCCAGATAGCCTGTAAGATAACAATAACTACAATTAAAAAGACATGAACGAGACAGTGCGATATAGTGTTCCGGTTGTGTGATGAGAACATCAGCAGAATCCTGATTAAAGGGTTTGATGAAGTTTCCTTTGTGTACGTCTATAATAATAGTATTTTTATTTGCCTGATGCGTGTCAGGTAATGGGGTAGTGCAGAAAACAATTTTATCAGTAGGGGGAATACGAGAAAGCCAGCGGTCAATATGAGTATGCCGGGATGCTGCCGGAGTGATATAAAATGTACGACTCATTCGTTACCCGAAGGACATTCAGAGATATGCATAAGTTCTTTCATCAATGCAATAACGGTATCAGATGAAAATGTTTCGCGCATAATTTCAATATCTTCAGTATTAAATAGTTGTAATGAAATATGGAATCCGTTTTGTTCAAAGTTTTTAAAATGCGTTAATGAGGGTTTTAAAGGCTGCAAGTGTTGTGCTAATTGCTGTGCCGTTATTTTAAAATCAGATTGCATCGTTGATAATCGCGGATAGCGAATGGATCGGAAAAAGGTATAAATCATTTTTCCTTTATGTGCCGGCGGTATATTTTTATTAAGAATGTCTTTAATAACATGATTGTATAAGACGGAAAAAGAGGTTTGCGGGATACCGGTTTGCAGATACATTTCGTGATTATCTCTGACACGAATATCCGACAGCCATTCCCGCATGGTGCGCATTTCACTCACTGAGAAACGGGCTTGACGAAGCATTTGTAAAAGCAGTTCAGGTGCATCAACCTCAAACAAACCAAGTTCCATATACTTATCAGCGGTTAAAATATCATATAAGTCTAATAAAATATCAGCATAGGTATGTGAGAGTATATGCAAACCTTTCAATGCTTGTAATTCCCGATGAGAAAAATGATGACCGGTAGATATATTCCATAATGCAGAGAATACTCCTTCCGGATATTGTAAGTCGGGCGTGTCTTTTGTTATTGATGCGAAAATATTGGCAATTTCAAGTGGGTGCCATATTGCGGCAGCGTGAAGGTGCAGTTTCATCATTTGAAGATTATCAAGTACAGACTCATGTTTCAGTTGAACAGGAGGTTGAACGGTCGGGATTTCATTGAGTGAAAATTCGCGCGCTAATCGAAAACGGCGGATTCCATCAATAATAACGAGAGTATCATTGTATTCAGTAACAACAATTGGTGAAACAATCCCGAATATTTCAACGGATTGACGTAACCATTCGGGTGATGGGAGATGCCAGTCAAGTTCAGGTAAAACGGAGATATTACCGACCGGAACGAGAGATGGTTGCATCAGAATAAATATCCGATAGAAAAGGTAAGTCCGAAACCGTTAAAATCAACCGTCGGGCGGTTTGTTTTCGGTAATAAATCTGTACTGTCTGCTGTTGTCGGACGTGTCAGCCAGTGCGGTGAACCGAGTTGTCCGGAAGAGGTAATAGAATACCGTGCTTCAAGGCGTAATAAATAATGCTTAATAAGAAGCTCAGTGCCACCATGAATATTTCCCCCCAATGAGATAAACGGATAGCGTTGTGCATATTTTACGGAAGTATACGTGCTTTCGCCGGAATATGAATCAATTGTTGTTAACGAATCAGTACGGACATATTTTAAGGATCCGATCCAAACATCAAATCCAATTCCGACGTATATATCAAATACCCGTGATGATTCGGGGGGAAAACGGTAATCACCGGCAAATCCGATTGGTACGGCAGTAACAAAAACGGAATGGTTCGTGCTTCCAATAAAACGGTTGGTTGCCGTCAGAAAATTTGTTGGTGTATAGGTTTCTCGTGATTCAAAATGATATGTTCCCGCGCAATGTTTTTGAAAAAAACCGGCTGACATAATAAGAGAAAACTTCGTACGCCGTATATGCAGGGCTTCGATACCAATACCAATATCCTGAATTGATGTTCCCATTTCTCCTGATTGGTAATGGGGCTGTTGTGAGTATCGATCGTTAAGGTTGTGTTCAGCGAATGAACTGAAACTGCTCATACTGAATGAACGGATAGTGCCGGTAACTGCAAATCCGATACGATTTGTTTTAGAGCTATCCCCCTTCTCGGCAAGCAGTCCTGTCTCACGGGTACGGAATCGTCCGTCAATGTATTGAGTATCGCTCTTTGATGGTGGCGGCAGAGCAATTGCTGTTGGCAGATCGGTGGCATCATTCACGGGAGTGAGTTTGAGTTCACCGGCAATAATTTTTGCAAGTTGAGAAAACGTATCACGAGTTAAATGATCAACACGGACAATGAGATCAGCGCCATCGCTTGAGGATTGGCGGGTAAGATGATAATTGCCGGTACGATCCGAAATAAGCGCATTGATCATTATTAAACCGTTTTGAATGATAATTGTACCGGAGATAATATATTCTGCATTATCAGGGGTGACTTTATTAAAAGACGGATACTCAATAAAGCGTTCAGTAAATGAGGTGTCTATATTTTGTATTAAATACAGTGCATCATCATAGGAGGTTTTATTTTCAAATTGTTTTACCGCAATAGCGGTGGTTTGTGCTGATACTGTTATTAATGTTGTTAATACAATGAGTGTTGTTAAAAAAAAACGCACAAATATTCTCCTGATAGAATTATCGCGAAAGATCGCTGCATATGATTCGGTTCATTCGTGCTGCCAGCAATGTTGTATCAAGGCGTAATGCCGTATCAAAATATGCTATTGCACGGGTATAATCACCGCGTGATTTATAAATAAGACCGAGATTATTATGTGCATCAGCATAATTAGGATTTAGTTTGATTGCCAGTAAAAACTCTTTTTCTGCTTTATCAATTCGGTTCTTGCGATAATAAAGAACACCAAGATTATTATGCAGTATTGGATCATTATTTCCGGCAAGTGTGGTATTCAGATTAATATTACGGTTTTCAAGTTCATACGAAGTTACGGGTATCGGGCGAAACGGTGCGGCATCAGTCGGAATTTCAGTTGTCTGTAAGGGTTGTACAATAACAGAATTACCGATATTATGTGCATTTGCAACGGTTACAGTACCGGTAATAACCATGACTTTTGTTGTTGTAGCGTTTTTATTAACTTCCGTTACAAAATCAGTCCCCCGTACTCCGGCAACCGCAGTTGGTGTTGCAACGGTGAATTGATGCTCGTTTTTTGTAAATTTTTGTACGGTTGAAAAAAGTGTACCGATACTCAATGCAATAAAGCTTTCATTTTTTCCTGATTTCGGATCCAGAAGAGAACGAAGTTCGACAACCGTTGCACTGCCGATGCGCAGTAGGGAACCGTCGGAAAGTTTAATTACGACTTGAGCTCCGGATTGTGTACGGATAAGTGTATTATCACTAACGGTATCACCGGGTTTTAAAACGGAATAGGTTGCATTTTGATTCAGTAATTTAAATTGTGCACGTCCCCGTACTGATTGAACAGTTCCGCTGCCTGCAACGATACTGTATGCAGTGCATAGAAAGAATAACATGCTGATGATAATAATACGTTTCATGTACAATAATATAGCACGTTATAGTGCAGCTGTCAAAATGAATAAGCTGCTGTTGTCGGGGAAGACCGGGATCGGTCATTGTATGATCAATAACTACAGATAGTGAGTAGTTACGAGGAAGAATGATCTGCTTGTTTTGGAATTTCGGCTTTTTCCCGCTTAGAGTAAGCGATACATGAAAAATAAATAATAATACGATAAAGCGGCATATATCAACGATAGCGTGCCGGAATAATCACTGCAGCTTATAGAGAGTTATATGGGGGGATTAGTATTGTTATAACACCATATTATATGATGAGTGCTGCTGCATATATAGTTATTTCGGTACTATTCAGGTAAGGAGAGGTTTTAAGTATTTACCGGTAAAAGATTTTTTGTTTTGAGCTATATCTTCCGGTGTTCCTTGTGCAATAATTTTCCCGCCGTGAATGCCGCCTTCAGGACCAAGATCAATAACATGATCGGCTTGTTTTATAACATCAAGATTATGCTCGATAACAATGACGGTATTGCCGTTATCAGCAAATCGATTTAACACGGTTAGTAAATTTTTAACATCATAGAAATGCAGTCCGGTAGTCGGTTCATCAAGCAAATAGAGGGTCTTACCGGTTGATCGTTTTGAAAGTTCTGCGGCAAGTTTAATTCTTTGCGCTTCGCCACCGGAGAGCGTTGTTGCTGATTGACCGAGTTTAATATATCCTAAGCCAACATCATTGAGGGTTTGCAATTTGTTTTTAATTTTCGGGATATGATTAAAAAAATCAAGTGCGTCTTCAACGGTCATTTTTAATACATCGGCAATGGATTTTCCTTTGTACTTAATTTCAAGCGTTTCATCATTATATCGTGAACCATTGCATTCTTCACAAAGAACGTAAACATCCGGCAGGAAGTGCATTTCAATACATAATAATCCCTGACCTTCACAGCGTTCACAGCGTCCGACCGGAACATTAAAGCTAAAACGTCCCGGCTGATATCCGCGTATTTTTGATTCAGGAATACGAGCAAAGAGTTCACGAATCGGAGTGAAGCAGCCGGTATAGGTAACCGGATTAGAACGTGGTGTACGCCCGATAGGGGATTGATCGATATTTATTACTTTATCAAGATGTTCAATGCCGGAGATACTTTTATGCTGTCCGCCGTGAGTTCGTGCACGGTTCAGTAATCGTGCAAGTTCACGATAGAGGATTTCATTAATAAGCGTGCTTTTTCCGGAGCCGGAAACACCGGTTATACAAATAAGTGTGCCAAGAGGAAAATCAACATCAATGTTTTGTAAATTATGCTCTGCTGCACCATGGATGGTAAGTTTTTTACCATTCCCGGAGCGTCGTTTTTGCGGGACATCAACAAAGAGAGTCCCATTAAGAAATTGACCGGTATATGATGCGCTGACGTTAATAATATCGTGCGGTGTTCCTTCCGCAACAATATCGCCGCCGTGTACTCCTGCTTTCGGTCCGAGATCAACAACCCAATCTGATTGACGTATTGTTTGTTCATCATGTTCAACGACGATTAATGTATTTCCAATATCACGTAAATGTAAGAGTGAATTAAGCAAGCGGGTATTATCCCGTTGATGCAGCCCGATACTTGGTTCATCAAGAATATAGGTAACACCAACGAGCCCGGAACCGATTTGCGTTGCTAAACGAACACGTTGATTTTCACCGCCGGAAAGTGTTCCGGATGGACGATCAAGAGTAAGATAACCAAGTCCGACATCAGAAAGAAATTTTAAACGTGCCGATATTTCTTTTAGAATAAGTCGAGCAATTTCAAATTCCTTTTTAGTAAGCCGCAGAGCATCAAAAAAGTTTTTTGCTTCAATGATTGACATTCGGGTTATATCCATAATTGATTTATTCTGTATGGTAATTGCACGTGATTCAGGTTTTAATCGTTCACCGCCACAGTCTTCACAGGGGCGGTTCATCATGAAGGATCGATATATATCCTGCATATAGGGGGATTTTGTTTCTCTGTATCGTCGTTTCATAGAATTAATAATACCTTCAAACTCGCTGAAAAAATCTCCATTGAAACGATCGCTTGAATAACTGAACTTTATTCGTTTTCCCTGAGAACCATAGAGAAGAATATTTTTTACTTTTTTAGATAATTTTTTCCATGGGGTATTGAGACTGAAAGAATAAATTTTAGAAAGCGATTTTAATGCTGAGAATGACCAGCCGTCGGTAGTATTCCACCCGGGGGCCTTGATTGCTCCTTCAGAGAGAGTTAAAGATGTATCCGGAATGATCAGATTAGAATCAAATTCCATAACGGTACCAAGCCCGCTGCATAATGAACAGGCGCCATACGGTGTGTTAAACGAAAACATTCGCGGTTCAACTGAATCTAAACTTATATGCCCATCGGGACAGGCAAGGTTAATGGAATGGCTTACTTCATCAGTATCCGTTACAATAGTGAGCGTGCCATCACCAATGCGTAACGCAGTTTCGATTGATGAACTCAGGCGTTTTTTTATTGCGGGCTTCATATTTAAACGATCAACAACAACTTCAATAGTATGCTTTGTTTTTTTATTGAGTTTCGGCAGTGGATCATCAATCAGATGAATGATATTTCCGTCAACCCGCATTCTAATAAACCCTTCTTTTTTAGCTTCATTGAATACAGTCTGGTATTCTCCTTTTTTTCCCCGTACAAGCGGGGCAAGAATCATGAAACGTGTATTTTCTGCAAAGCGCATGATATGTTTTATTATACTTGAACTTGATTGTTTTTTTAGAACCTGCCCGCAGGTAGTACAATGCGGAATACCGATACGTGCCCACAGCAGACGGAAATAGTCATAGATTTCAGTTGTTGTGCCGACAATTGAACGCGGATTGTGATGAGTTGTCTGCTGTTCAATAGAAATAGCCGGCGAGAGTCCTTCAATAGAATCAACATCCGGTTTTGTCATTTGCCCGAGAAATTGCCGAGCATATGATGAGAGTGATTCGACATACCGTCGTTGTCCTTCAGCATAAATGGTGTCAAATGCCAATGATGATTTTCCTGATCCTGAGAGTCCGGTAATAACGATAAACTTATTACGCGGCAGCTTGAGATTGATATTACGAAGGTTATGCTGACGTGCACCTTTTATGATAATTGAATCGGAAATCATAGTGTTGTAAAGTAATAAAAATTATTTAAAGGGTCAAGCATTGTTATTTTTTATCGTTTCACGGAATTTAACATGTACATCAATAACGATATTGCTACAGTACATTATTGTTCGTGTAATACTTGGCATCAAGCACTGAAGGGGCATTGTATGCAAGATATATAAACAATATTATCCTACATGCCGAAGTATCCATACCGGCTTCCCGATGATTTTAACAGTATCGGTAATAATCGGTTTATAATCGGGATTTTCAGGTTGAAGACGAATTTTCCCATTTTCTTTATAAAACGTTTTAATAGTTGCTTCATCATCAAGCATAGCGACAACAATTTCACCATTTGTTGCTTCAACATGTGGTTTAATAAGTGCTAAGTCACCATCAAATATACCGACATCTTTCATGGAATCACCGCGAACACGGAGTGCAAATAAATCATCGGTGCCGAAAAGGCTGGTCGGCATTGTATAAGATTCTTCAATGTTTTGTTCAGCCAGAATCGGCATACCAGCGGCAACATTTCCGACAAGTGGAACATTGATAGAAGACCCACCGCTTCGTATTATCGGTTCATGCAGTTCAATAGCACGGGAACGGGAAGAGGTTGTTTTCAAAAAACCTTTTCGTTCTATTGATTTAAGATGATCATACGCCCCTTTAATGGAGATCTTAAATCCTCCGGCAATTTCTCGTACTGTTGGAGGATAACCATTTTTAATAATATATCCTTTAATAAAATCATATACTTTATGCTGCCGTTCGGTCATTTCTTTCATAATTATTACACCTTTCAATTGTATACTTATTAAAAATATAGCATACATGCGTATTGATGTCAACGATTATTAATCACTGTGTGATACCAAAATAACAATGTTAGTGATAATGTAGGAAGTTTACTGTCAAAAATAGTATTTACAACGGTCATTACTATACTATGCAATTGAAAAGCATTATAATTATATCAATAGAAAAAATGATTATCAGTATTATAATTGTAATAATGCATAACATTATATGGATAATTACGAGAGTAGAGAGAGCAGTATATTATTAGGTATCGGGACAGAAAGTGGTTATTATGAAGCGGCTTGCTTTGAGCGGCGATATGATTTTATCATACGATCAAATTCCATAATGTTGGGAATGCCGATAGCATTGTTATTCATATCAATTTTACCCTGACGGTGGAGCATATTTAGATATTTATTTACTTCTTGAACAGTCGATCCGCACATAGCGGCAATATCATCCAGAGTAATTGGCAGGGTTATCGGCGGTGCGGGTTCATCTTCATTAAGATGCATATGTCCTGATTTTTCAGCAAGCATGACAAAAATATCAGCAATACGCAGTTCAATACTTTCAAAGGTAAGTACACGTAATTGTCGTCGTGCGTCGTAAATACGTTTGCAGAACATTTTAAGCAGCCGGAGTGCTATTTCGGGATTACTTTTCATGAGGAGCTCAAAGTTTTGTTTATTAAATTCAAGAACTTTTACTTCATCAAGCGTTGTAATAGTTGCACTGCGGGGTTGTTGTTCAAGAATGGCCATTTCCCCGAAAATATCTCCCGGACCGAATGTATCAAGGATTTTTTCACGTCCCGAAACGATTTTTGAGACACGAACATGTCCGTCATAAATCAGATAAAAGTTTTCTCCGGGTTCCCATTCAGAGAAAATAATTTCACCGGGTGGAAGAGTTTTCCCGTATTTTTGGAACATTGCATCGCCGAGCATAATCAGCCTTCCATTGCTTTCTTTACAGCATCAAGTTTTTTCTTTGCAAGAGCATTAATTTTTGTTCGAGGCGGCATCGCAGTAACTTTTTGGAAAAAATTGATAGCTTTTTGATAGTTTTGTGTTTCTTCATAACATGAGCCGATGTTTAAAAGAGCTTCTTTCATCATTTCACTGCGAGGGTATTTACGTATTAAATGCGTGAATGCATCAATTGCTTCGGTATATTGTTTCATATGCATGTAACAGCGTCCAACTTCATACATACCCTTTTCAGCAAATGCTGCTTCTTTGTCATTTTTAAAAGTTTTTATTGTTTCAATACTTTTATATTGTTCAAGAGCACCGGCATAATCTTCTTGTGAGAACAAACTGAGCCCTTCATAGTAAAAAGTAGAAGGATTTGCTTCATCGGCATTCCCCGAATCAGTAACTGCCGGTCCGGGCATCGGAGCGTCATCACCGCTGAGTTCATTAAGTCGCGCAAGTGGTGAATCGGGTTCTATTGATGATGCGGTCATAGTTGATCCTGCCTGACCGCCAATATCTTCAAGATCGGCAAGTGCATCAGACATATCAGAAGAGGTTGTTTCAGTTCCTCCGGCTCCACCGGTGGAGGGTGCAGCAATATCCGGCATTGATTCATCAGCGGCATTAATGGAGCTTGCACCATCAAGTTGTGCTGCGCCGCTTCGGGCTTCTTCAATGCGCTGTTGTGCTTGAGCGACAAATTCACCATTCGGATAAAGGGAAATATAACGATTAAAAATATACATTGATTGTTTATAACGATGGTTGGAGAAATAATACTCGCCAATATTGAAAAGCTCAGTTGAAGGGACTTTTTCATCATCAGTTTGCATGATACTGCGGACTTTGCGTCCAATGCGGCGAAGTTGTCCTGAGAATACTTTCAGCATTTTCAGCATCAGATTAAAATTTTTCGCAACAAACTTTTCAAATTCTTCAGGTTTAAATATTAATATAACTGCATCGGTTTGTGTGATTGCATCTTCTTCGCGCGGATAATGTCCGAGTGCTGATTTAACCCCGAAAAATTCACCGGGAGAGAGCGCTTGTGTTTCTTCTTCACCGGTTTCGATTGAAAGAGTTTGCAGTTTCACTTTACCGGTTTTTAAAACAAAAATATCAGTCCCACGATCACCGGTAAAATATATTACAGAACCTTGTTTATATTGCCGTGCTGTTGGCACCTGAGCATCTCCTTGATTAGGTTACCGGTAAGAACGGTATTTTTTTCTGAAAACCGACAAACTTACGTATTTTTTTCATTAGCCCCTTCGGGTCAATAGTGCCGATTTTCGGTGTATTATTAATTTTAAAGGTATATATTTTTTGTTTAAATGTTTCAAATAACGGCTTATATTTCGGATCCCCATATAACGGTTTCCCTTCAAATAATACAAGCATTATATCAGGAAGTTTTGCCTGCACAAGAGATTTATGGGGCTTATTTGGATTTCCTTTTACAACAAGGAGATCGGCAATATTTCCTTTTTTAATTGTACCAAGGTTACGGGTTGTGATAAATGCGTGTGCGGGATTTCGTGTTACCATATCAACGAGCATTTCATCGGGAATATCTTTTTTATATAAGGTTCGATAGGTTTTTTTACATGCACTTAGTTCGCGTAATATGTTTAAATCAGCACTCATCGGCGAATCGGTTCCGATTGAAACGTTAATACCGGCATCAATCCATTTTTTAATACGAGCGGTACGATGATACATATTCATATTTGATGTACAGCACCAGACGAGATTCGCTTTTCGTCGTGCAATAATATCAATATCTTCGTTTGAGAGGACAAGCCCGTGGACAAGAACGGTATGATAATCAAGTGCATGATATTTTTTAACCAGATACTCAACACCACGTTTTGATTCGGCGTCAAAGCCTTCTTCAATATGGGTAATAAATGGCCAATTTTTCTTTTTTGCGCGTTTGAATTCAATATCAACACCATCGCCCCAGTTTAAATCATAACTTGATACTTCATGTGCAAGTGTATATTTCTGTAATATACGAATTGGCATATCAGGAATAAAGGGGTCATTAACGAAGTGGGGAATATGATCAGAGATAGTTGTAACACCGGTAATAAGATTTTTATATACTCCCAAAAGATATAAATAATATGGCGGAATATTTCCGCGCTCTTTATAAACGCGTGCTGATTTGAGTTCATCATCCCACGGTTTCCAGCTTTTATAAGGGGCGCTTTTTAGTACGCGCGGATAATAACTGCCGAGCAAGTGATCATGTGCATTGATCATACTCGGGAATAAAATTTCATTGTCGGATAGTTCAAAGGTTTTTTTGGTTGTTTTTTGCGCTTTTATTGCCTGTTTAACAGCGGTAATTTTTTTATCATTAATGGTAATAAGACCATCAGTGATTACGTCATTTGGTGTAACAACAACCGGAGCTTTTAAATTGTATTGTGCCATCGTATGGACCTTTATATAAATAGAGACACAAAGCTGACTCTATTCATTTGAAATTGAAACGATGTTCATTCCCTGTATTTATTTCAGACCATGTATTCGATAATTCACGTTATAATTGTCGAATACACTATACTTGCCTGATGTGTATACTGTCAAGCAGTATAACAGGCGGCATGGTCGGGGCGGTATATCCAACCCCGACGCAACCACGTACAATTCCATGTGAAACCCTTCTTCTCAAACAAAACAGAAGACGTCCCTTCATGGAGTTGTCATTACAAGACAGGCACATGAGCAGTTGTGCGCTGACTCGTTGTGCTCATAGGCACACCGTTTCGTAATTATATTATCGGTACAGAAATACGGAGAGTTAAGAAGTATTATACAAATAGTGGCATGTAAATACAGGGAGAGAAATAATCAGCAGTAATACAGCATTGGAGTATTTTTGATAAGTATCGGCATGCTGTTTGGTTGTGCAAACGTCTATACCGCGATGATTGTCATGAAAAGATATTCGGAGGACAATAATACAGCATAGAGTCGTATAATGACTATTTAAAGTATATTTTCATACATAGAGATATATAGTGATACGATACAAGCAATAATCCGCAGAATATGTCGTATTATACATGTTTACACTATTTGTGAGTATTATTCCTGCACATTTTCATTATCGTAATGTATTAATGAGATAATGGGGGCATCAGTCAGTTTGCTTCTTGGTGAAAGGAAGTCAAGCTCAACAATGAATGCATAACCGACTAATACACCACCGAGTGTTGCAATCATTTTACTCATCGCTTGAGCCGTTCCGCCGGTTGCGGCTAAATCATCAGCAATAAGAACGCGTTGTCCTGCACGAATGGCATCAGTATGTATATGTAATTCATCTTTTCCGTATTCAAGCGTGTACGATTCACTGATAGTATCAGCGGGGAGTTTTCCGGGTTTTCGTACAGGAGCAAAACCAATACCCATTTCATACGCCAGTGCAGCACCGACGATAAAACCACGGGATTCAGCGCCGATGATGATATCTGGTTTTAATGCGATACATTGTGCAGCAAGTTGTTTTACGGATTCATGTAAACCGGTTGGATCCTTCCAGAGGGTTGTAATGTCATAGAATAGAATTCCCGGTTTCGGCCAATTTGGTACGCCGCGAATTAATGATTGTAATTGCATATTTGTTACTCCTTATATGAATAATGCAGAGCGGTTAATTATTTATAATAAAGTCTTTTATCGCTGATTCACGTGCCAGTAAATACATTTTTTTTAATGCAATTTGCTGGATTTGTCTGACTCGTTCACGGGTTAATCCGAGATATCGGCTTATTTTTTCGAGTGAACAAGGACCATGTTCAGTCAGTCCGAATCGCATTCGTATAACAACCTGTTCTTTAAAACGTAATTGATTGATGGCATTTTCAATGGTTTCGCGTAATTGAATCGTATAAACCGTTTCAATAGGCGACATGTTTTTTGTATCTTCGATAAGATCGCCCAGTTCAGTATACCCGTCAGCTTCGATTTGACTTTCAAGTGAACTTGGTTCTTGTGAAAGACGGATAATTTCAATGATTCGATTTACCGAAAGTTTCATATTTTTCGATAGGTCATGCAAACTTGGCTCATATCCGTACATTTTCGTAAATTGTTTTTGAATTGCCAGAAACTTTTTTGCAATTTGTTCAATATAAAAGGGCACTTTAATTATTTTAATATGTCGCGAAAAGGAGCGATTAATATGTTGTCGTATCCACCAAATAGCATACGTGCAAAATCGTACGCCGCGTAAATAATCATAATGATCAACGGCTTCCATTAAACCGATATTTCCTTCGTCAATAATATCAAGAAAGGGGACACCGGTATGAATATAACTTTTTGCAAGTTTTACAACGAGGCGGAGATTTGCTTTAATGAACTCTTTTTTTGCCGTTTCAACCGTATCACTAATATGAGTAACACGTTGTATAAGCTGTTGACGGGCTGCAGTGCTTTTAAATTTTGAAGCAGGGATTTTCCCACTGAGTAGCGTTGTTATAGAAACCGAATATTTTTTAGCAATGGTGTTTAATTTTGCTTTTCCCTGTTTAATGGTTCTGCCGAGTTCAAGTTCCTGTTCAAAAGACAGCAGCGGTATTTTTGATATTTCACGCAAATACAAGGTAATCGGATCAATATCATGCATTGCCTTTGATGCGGATGTTTTTTTTATTTTTTTGATTCGTTTTCCCGATTTTCGCGATTGTTTTTCAATCTCTTTTTTAATGTGATGTTCGTCGTTTGAATTCAATGAAGAGTCTGTTGATGTTGAGGTCGTAATACGAATTGAAGCATTATTAATTAATTCAATTAATGCATCAATGGCATACGGGTTCATTTTTTCTGATTCAATAACTGTGCTGATGACCATTTCATCAAGTGTGCCGCTTCGTTTCCCCTTCGTGATCAATGCGGTAACAGATTTTTTTGCGAGCAGCATTTCATGTATAGCAGGGGGAGGGGGATTTATTTTTTTTCGTGTGCGTGCTTTCGGAGCACTGTGTGCTGTTTTTATCCGGGATATTTTTTTCTGCTTCATGTCCTATACAGTATAAAAAAAATAGAGCACGTTGTCGAGGAAAAGATTATTGATTATTATCATACGAATAATAGACCGGTTTATATATTACTCATCTGATCCGTCTTTGGTGCTGAGTATTGCCATGAACGCTGTTTGCGGAATATCAATGTTACCGACTTTTTTCATCCGCCGCTTTCCTTCTTTTTGCTTTTCAAGCAGCTTTCGTTTACGGGTTATATCCCCGCCGTAACATTTTGCCGTAACATTTTTGCGAAGGGCTTTAATGGTTTCCCGAGCAATGATTTTTGCGCCGATAGCCGCCTGAAGTGGGACTTCATATAATTGTCGCGGAATAAGTTTGCGTAATTTATGTACAATCTGACGTCCACGGTGATAGGCACTGTCGTGATGGCAAATAACGGAAAGGGCATCAACTGATTTGCCGTTGATTAAAATATCAAGTCGTGAAAGTTTTGATTCCCGCATACCAATGAATTCATAATCAAATGAAGCATAACCGCGTGATCCGGATTTTAATTTATCATTAAAATCATAAAATATTTCAGCAAACGGTAAAATATATTCCAGCTCAACCCGTGTTGGCGAGAGGTATTCCGTTCGTTGATGTTCGCCGCGGTTTTCTTGACATAGTTTCATAATGTTTCCGATAAACTCAACCGGGCTGATAATTATTCCTTTAATGTACGGCTCTTCTGTTTTCAGAATCTTTGTTTCTGTCGGCCAATCAGTTGGTGTGTGTATTTCCAGTACTTTATGCTGTTCGGTATAAATACGATACGTTACATTTGGTGCTGTCGTAATCAGTTCAAGATTAAATTCCCGTTCAAGTCGTTCCTGAATGATTTCCATATGCAGTAATCCGAGAAACCCGCAGCGAAATCCGAATCCTAAGGCATTTGAAGTATCACCTTGTGATTGCAATGATGAGTCATTGAGTTTTAATTTTTCAAGTGCATCTGCAAGGGCTTGATAATCATTGCCGTCTACCGGATATACTCCTGCCCATACCATTGGTTTAATGTCTTTAAAACCCGGAAGCGGCTGTTCACATGCTTGGCGCGTATGGGTAATAGTATCGCCTATTTTGGTATCGGATACGTTTTTTATTCCTGCGATAATATAGCCGACTTCGCCGGCGGCAAGGGATTGTGTCGGGATAAGGTCTAGATCATAAACACCAACTTCGCTGACTTCAAACTTCTTATGTGTTGCCATTAAGGTTATCGCATCATTTGTTTTAATAGTGCCATTAAATATACGTGCTTTAATAATTGCGCCGCGGTAACTGTTATAACTTGAATCAATAATAAGTGCTTGCAGAGGAGCATTGGGATCCCCGTGCGGGGGAGGGATTTCCTGTACTATCGCTTCAAGTATTAAATCACAATTCTCTCCGGTTTTAGCACTAACCGGAATGACTTGTTCACGCGGGATAGCGAGAATATTTTCAATTTGATCTTCAATAGCAGGGATGTCAATATTCGGCAGATCAATTTTATTCAGGACCGGAATGACGGTTAATTGTGCAGATTCGGCAAGCTGATAATTCGCAATAGTTTGAGCTTCTATACCTTGTGATGCATCAATGAGCAGCAGCACTCCTTCACAGGCGGATAAGCTGCGTGATACTTCATAATTAAAATCAATATGTCCCGGAGTATCAATCAAATTGAGAATATACTTATTCGTATTGCCGGCAGTATACGGGAGCCGTACGGTTTGAGATTTTATGGTAATACCGCGCTCCCGTTCAAGTTCCATATTATCAAGGATTTGTGCGCGGGCATTTTGTGCGGTTGTAATACCGCATACTTCCAGCAATCGATCAGCAAGTGTTGATTTGCCGTGATCGATATGGGCAATAATTGAAAAATTTCTTATTCGGTCAAGCTTCACGATTATCCTCAGTACTAATGTGCCGCGGATTGTAATGCACTCTGCCGGATAAATCAACCGGCAAATGCATGGACGGAGGTATAATAATTATTATAAAAATGCTTCGTTTCTGTTTGCACTTATTTCCATACTGCAGTATAATCCGCCTTTATTTTATGATAAAAAAAACGAGCAGGTATGAAACAAACAGTCATTTTCGGTATACTGATGTTTATAATAATCGGATTAGGTTTTTTTGCATGCAAAGGACCGCCGATGATTATGCGTGAACTGACACCGGTTACCAATGAAATACTTACTGATTATTCCAATGTAGTACATGGCTGTAATGTTCTGTCATACATTAAAGATGATATTCGTATTACGATCGAGTATTTAGATAAACGCGCTTTAATACATCGTGCTGCAGCAACCGGCAATCCGTATTCTGCCGGATTGCGCGGACCTTTGTTAACGGTCTTTCGCCTGCAGGTGCATAATAATAAAAACGAGCATATTAGTATGCAGCTCAGTAATATTGTATTATTAGAGAGTAATGGCAAGAAGCTGCCGGTATTAACGTATGAAAAGTTTAAACAGTTTTATCCGAACACAATGGAGTATTCAGTTGAATACTCTTTTATAGAAGATCGTGAGGTTTCTGTTCAGAAATATTCAGATGATTACTATAAAAGAAAAGAAGCAAAGCAAACGTTGTTTAAAGGCGGTGTTATATATCCGCATACGACTGTTGACGGTATTTTAGCATTTCCACGGGTGAGTGAAAATGCACTTGAACTTGAAGTATTAATATCCGATATTTTTGTTTTACAAAAAATGTTTACGGAACAGGAGTTTTATGAAGAAGGAATAGGAGCAGATAATACTGCTCTCACTCGTGATGCGTCTCCGGTTGAATCTGAATCAACGGTTGAACAGACGAATACGACAGCTGATGCTGAACATAATACTGCAGTACGTAAAAAAGGGTATCGTACAGTTGATACAATTGAATTTGTTTTCCCTTTCAAACAAAAGGTGTTACGAAAATAATGGTATTTAAAAATAATCCGAGTTATACCTCGGTGGCATTTTATATTACGAGGAGTCGATAATGATTGAACGGTACACTCGTCCGGAGATGGCGGCAATTTGGAATGAAGAGGCGAAGTTCCGGCGGATGTTGGATGTTGAAATAGCGGCTTGTGAAGCATGGACAAAAAAAGGGTTGATTACCCAAACGGAATTAAAAAAAATAAAGAAGAATGCTTCATTTTCTTTAAAACGGATTAAAGAAATAGAGCAGGTAACGAACCATGATGTCATTGCATTTATTGAATCCATTGAAGAGAATCTTGGTCCCGAAGGACGCTGGGTTCATTATGGGCTGACCAGTTCTGATGTGCTGGATACGGGGCTTGGTATGGCAATGCGTGATGCAGCGGGAGTGCTGCTGAAAGCATTAAAGCGATGCGTAAAAGTATTGGCACAACAAGCGCGAAAATATAAGAATCAGGCAATGATTGGACGAACACATGGTATTCATGCAGAACCGACAAGCCTTGGTATGAAGTTTGCGTTATGGTATGCTGAAACACAGCGAAATATTCAACGCTTAGAGCAGGCACAAAAGGAAATCGCATACGGGAAAGTTTCGGGAGCAGTCGGGACATATTCACAAAGTGATCCGTCAATTGAATTATATGTTTGTAAAAAGTTAAAACTGAAACCATCGCCGATTTCAACACAAATTATTCAACGTGATCGTCATGCATATTATATGGAAACAATTGGTCTGATTGCTGCGTCATTTGAAAAGTTTTCAACGGAAATTCGTAATCTTCAGCGGACGGATATTCGTGAAATAGAAGAACCTTTTAAAAAAGGTCAAAAAGGATCTTCTGCGATGCCGCATAAACGTAATCCCATTACCAGTGAACGTATCAGTGGTCTGGCACGTGTTATTCGCGGATATGTCGTTACAGCTTTGGAAAATGTAACGCTCTGGCATGAACGGGATATTTCGCATTCTTCAACGGAACGCATCATTATTCCTGACGCAACAATTCTCTTAGACTATATGATTGACAAGTTTATAAATATTGTTAATAATCTTTCCGTTTTTCCTGACCGTATGCAGGAAAATTTAAATCGTATGCGCGGTCTGATTTTTTCACAAAAAATGCTTTTAGCATTAATAAAAAGCGGACTTTCCAGAAAAGAAGCATATGTTTTAGTGCAGCGTAATGCGATGAAAGTATGGGAAAAGCCGAATGCAACGCTGGAGAGCTGTTTATTGAGTGATTCTGAAGTAATGCAGCGGCTTTCACCACGTGAAATAAAAATGATCTTTGATATCAAAAATTACCTTCGTTATACCGATAAGATATACAAGCGGCTCGGGTTAGAACGATAATTCGGGAAGCAGGTATAACGCGGTACATTACGGGCTGTAGCGCAGCATGGCTAGCGCGCATGGTTCGGGACCATGAGGTCGTGGGTTCAAATCCCACCAGCCCGACAGGAGACCGTGATGAACCTCACACGAATACATGTGTATGTATCGGGACGCGTACAGGGAGTTGGATTTCGATGGCATACAGCACGCTGTGCTGAACATCGCAAGATTACCGGCTGGGTACGGAACCTGTACGATGGTCGTGTTGAGTTAATGGCTGAAGGAGAGAAGGACCTCATTGAACATTTTTTCAATGAAATGATACACGGTCCTTCATTAAGTCAGGTCATTGACTATGATATTGAGACGGAAGAGATTGAAAAACATCAGTATACTTCTTTTTCAATGTTGCCGACTATATAAGCATGTCGTTGAGGATAGAAACGAGAGTATGGCAATGAAACGCAGCGTAGTATGTATCATCACGGTATTGATTGTAACAACCTTTCTATTACTTGCCGGCGGAAAATCCTCATCTACAAAAAACGGAACGTGGCATCGTGTCAAACCGAAACAAACATTGTATTCAATTTCACGGGAATATGGTGTCGCTATTCAGGAAATTGCCGAGGTCAATAATATCACTGATATCGGGCATATTAATGCAGGAACAATGCTTTTAATTCCGCGTGGTACTACAACTGCTTTACAGGGATCGGCAAAAATTATGGAATGGCCGATTAAAGGGAAAGTAACCAGCGGATATGGATATGGTTCTCATGCGAACGGTATTGATATTGCCGCATCGAAAAATACCGGGATTAAAGCTGCAGCGAACGGTAAAGTAACATTCATCGGAAAGATGCGCGGGTACGGTACAGTTATTATTATTTCGCACGGAAAAGGTATTACAACTGTTTACGCACCGGTATCGACGTGCTTGATTAAAGAAGGACGAATGGTAAAAGCCGGAAGCATTATCGGAAAATTAGGAAAATTGGCACATGAGGATAAATGTTTTCTTCATTTTAGAGTAAAAAAAGACGGGAAGTATGTAAACCCGCTTTTATATTTAAAATAATACTGTATTATATATCTGCCCTCATTTATCTGTTTGGGGATTGCAGCGAGCTCACGGTAAAAACCCTTAAAAATCAAGTTCATGAATCGGGTCAGCACCTTTTTTCTTTATTGCTTTGCCATCTATGTGATATAGTACGCCGAGGCTCACGGTAAAGAGTGATGAAAGAAATGATTCCCGAATTGCCTTATCAGCAAGAAATAATTGATATCGTACGTCAAGATTAATAGAAACAGTGTCATATATCTTAGTATTGAATCCTCCTTTCACTGTTAAAGCCGGTGTTAACGGATACCATTTTGATTCTTTATTTCCAAGTGCGATGGCCAGTTCTTTGGGCGGGTTTATTGCAGTAAGAACAGTTGTTGTACGTCGTACTATATGCATGGTAATACCGCCGCCGGCATAAGGGGTTAGTCTTGAATAAAATGGGAGAGCCGTGTTTGTGCTGATTTCCTTTGGAGGAGTATAGATGTTAAAATTACGTATAAGATTTATTCCGAGAGAAATGGGCAAGAATACTTCTTCCTGAACATATGAATATTCAACGGTAGTAAAAGAATAGGAGTCAATATAATTCTCATGCGCAACGGTATTATACGTCGCCGACATAAGTGCACATGAAATATCAAGGGCGGTTAATCCGTCAGGCTGATAGACATATAAAAATAATTCACCGCCGGGAATGTGTTTCGTGATATGCGGCTGTTGTTTTGTACAGGCAATATATTGCCCGCGAATACCGATGCCGCATGTATCATCAGCAATGGTAATAGTAAACAGCGCGGTCAGAATTAAAAGTATTATGCTGCAAATTGTGTATGTATCCCGTATCATAAACCTATCCTTCTCAAACGTACTGAGAGTGTACCGTAAAATCGCTACTATTTAAATAGAAAAATTAAAATTATTTACCGTTGGGGAGGCGAAACCAGTATATTATCTATCAACCGTGCAGAGCTGAAACGAACCGCAGTAGCAAGAATTACTGTATGATCAATACGATTAATTGGCGTTAACGTGGCAGCATCAAGGCATTCAATATAATCAATACTTTTTGCAGTAAGTGTTGTCCCCTGAAGAATAATTGATTGTATGGCAGGCGTGATGCGTTTCGGTGTTCGGGTGCCGTTTTGTATCAGTTTTTTTCCTGCGGATAATCCCGTATATAACAGTGCGGCATCATGGCGCTCGTCGGGAGAAAGAAATCGGTTTCGAGATGAGAGCGCTAATCCGTCTTTTTCTCTAACTATTGGGCATCGAATAATTTTCAGCGGGAAATTTAATTGTTGTATCATTGCTTTAATCAGTAAATATTGCTGATAATCTTTTTGCCCGAAATATGCACGATCCGGTATTGTTGCATTAAAAAGCTTTGCGACTACTGACAAGACGCCTTGAAAATGCGTTGGACGCGATTTTCCGCATAAGGGTTTACTGAGAACAGTATTACTGACGATGGTATCGGTGCCGTAGCCATACATGCTGCTGCGGGTCGGATGAAAAATACAATCAACATCTTCACTGCGGCAGAGTGCACGATCCGCATTCCATGGCCGCGGATAACGGGAGAGATCCTCTTGCGGGGAAAATTGTGTAGGATTGACAAAAATTGAGACAATGACAATATCACATTCTTTGCGTGCTTTTCGTATAAGTGAACGATGTCCATCATGCAGGGCGCCCATAGTGGGAACCAGTCCGATTGATTTATTGCGTGAACGATAAGAGCGGGAGTATTGTTGTTGTGTGTGTATAGCAGTGATAATCTTCATTGCAGCTTGTGTATATCAGCAGTCGTAATAGTATGAACACTTTGTTTCTCATCGGGGAATATTTTATTTTGGACGTCGCTGATATATTGTCGGGTAACGGTGCGAACCGTTTCCGATAGATTTGTATATTGTTTTGCATGACGTGGAATATATGCACTGTATCCGAGTAAATCATGCAGTACTTGGACTTGACCGTTGCAGTGTTGTCCTGAACCAATACCAATAGTTGGTATGGTGAGTGTTTCGGTTATTTTCTGAGCGGTTTCAAGGGCGATACCTTCGAGTACCAGTGCAAAAATACCAAGCCGTTCAAGGCGGATAGCTTCATCCACAAGACGTTGAGCGGTCTCATGGGTTTTACCGTGTGTGTAATATCCTCCCATACGATGAATTGACTGAGGGGTTAAACCAATATGTCCCATAACCGGGATATCGATATCAATAATGCTTTTGATAATATGCTCGATATTTCCTGAATGTTCAAGTTTTACGGCGTGCGCACCGGCTTCTTTTAAAAATCGCCCTGCATTAATATGTGCTTTCCCCGGGCTTTCCTGATATGACATAAAGGGCATATCAGCAATAATCATGGCATGGCGTACACTGCGTGATACTGCGCCGGTTATTGACAGCATTTCTTCCATGGTAACCGGCAATGTGGTGTCATAACCGAGCATTGTTGTGGCATAACTATCACCGACAAGAATAATATCAATTCCCGCATCATCCAATAATGATGCGGTATACGCATCATAGGCTGTCAGCATAGTGATAGGGATGTTATTTTCTTTTTTTGCAAGCAGTGTTTTAATAGTTATTTTTTGTCTCATAGCAGTAGTATACTGATTTCCGAGGGGCAGGGCAATAAAAAAAGTGCGTTCAGACTGACGGAGTAAAGCGTAAACAGTGTTGTTCCGAAGCAGTATGTATCAATTGATCCGCGAGCTGCCGCATTGATCGTTTATTAACCGGATGTATAAAATCCGGCGCTATATCTGCCATTGGTTTGCAAACAAACAAACGTTGCTCAATCTCAGGATGAGGAAGAATGATTTTTGATGTCTGAATTATTCGATTGCCGTAAAATAAAATATCAAGATCCAATTTTCGTGGTTGATTATGCGTATGAACGGATAGTGCTATTACCTGTTCGAGTTTCTGCAGTTGTGCAAGCAATTGTTTCGGTTCCAGCATTGTGTCGATTTCCCAGACAGTATTGAGATAATTATCTTGAGACGGTTCTTCTTCAGGAAGAAGCGGAGTCGTCTCATATATTGGACTCTCTGCGATGATTCGCATTTGGAATCGTACACATTCATGATGAGCAAGCTGTATATAGCGCAGACGATCACCGAGATTGGAACCGACACCGATGAAAATGCGTTCATCGGTATTATATTGGATGAATGCTACCATTGTATGCGTTTAATGCGTTCAACTGCTTCTGTAAGGCGTTCATCGGTAGCAGTGAACGTCATACGAATAAAACCCTCACCGTCTTTACCGAAACCGCTGCCGGGAGTTGCAAGAACACCGGCTTCTTTCAGGATTTTCGTAACCATATTCATACTTGTAATACCGGGTTTGTTTTTTATCCAGAAATAAAAAGTTGCTTCAGGGAAGGTAATATTCCAACCGGCTTCCTGCAGCCCGTTACCGAGAATATCCCGTCGTTTTTTCCAAATAGCGCGATTTTTTGCGATTAACTCATCACACTGAGTCAAACCCGTAATACCGGCATATTGAATTGCATTAAAGGCGCCTGAATCTATATTCTTTTTAACGGTACCGATACCGTGAATGGCGGATTGGTTTCCGGCAACCATGGCAATACGCCAACCGGTCATATTGAGTGTTTTGGACAATGAATGGAATTCAATACCGACTGTGCGAGCCCCCGGGATTGCAAGAAAACTTATCGGTCGGGAATTAAAATAAATTTCAGAATAGGGGGCATCGTGGCATATAAGAATATTCCATTTTTCAGCAAATGAAATTGCTTCCTTGAAAAACGATTCGGTTGCTAATGCGGTTGTCGGATTATTGGGATAGTTTAACCACATGATTTTTGCTTTTTTTCGTATTCTTTTCGGAATTGCATGAAGATCAGGAAAAAAATTATTTGATTCCCGCAACGGCATGAAATAAGGAGTCCCGCCTGCGAGAATAGTTCCATTTGCATAGACCGGATATGCCGGATTAGGACAGAGGACAATATCACCGGGATTAATAAAAGCAAATGGTGTATGGGCAATTCCTTCCTTGCCGCCGATAAGCGCCAATACTTCGGTTGCCGGGTCAAGCTGAACATTAAAGCTGCGTTTATACCATTCAGCAACGGTTTCACGAAACGAGAGCAGACCCGTATAACTTGGATATTTATGATTTTCGGGATCACGTGAAGCACGGTGCAGTTCTTCAATGACCGGTGCAGGCGTCGGTAAATCAGGATCACCAATAGACAAGTTAATAATATCCTTCCCTGCCTGTAATTCTTGTTTTTTCATTTCGTCAAGCTGAGCAAAAAGATATGGCGGTAATTTGCTCAGGCGATTTCCTAAAGAAAAATGCATATTACGGTTCTCCTTTAACGGCATTATGTAAAACACCAAGATTTTCAACAGCAACGGCAACAGTATCGCCCGGCTGCATTGGTCCTATGCCTGATGGTGTTCCGGTGGTGATAATATCACCGGGGTACAATGTCATGATATGTGAAAGGTAAGCAAGGATAAAGTAGCAGTTAAAAATCAAATCACTTGTTGAAGCGTTTTGCTGCAGTATGCCGTTTAATTGTGTTGTGATACGAAGATCATGGGGGTTGCCGACCTCATCAGGGGTTACAATAACGGGACCAACGGGACAGAAAGTATCAAATGATTTTGCCCGCGCCCATTGACTATCTTTTTTTTGAAGGTCGCGTGCTGTTACATCATTCAGATTTGTATATCCGAGAATGTAATCGGGAGCATTATTTTCGGTAATCATATGACATTTTTTAGAGATAATAAACGCAAGCTCTGCTTCATAATCAACGTGGCGACTTTGTGCCGGATAGATAATATCAGCCCGTGCTCCGATGAGTGCACTCGGGGGTTTAAAAAAGATTACCGGTTCTTCGGGGATAGGCATATCCAATTCACGTGCGTGCTCATGATAATTAAGTCCGATTGCAATAATTTTTGATGGGGTAACAGGGGGGAGCAGGACGATATCAGTGTCGCTGACAGCTATATCGGTATGAGTATAGTTACTATAGGGATCGCCATTAATTAACTGAAATGAGTTTTCATGTGCGATGGCATAGTATGCAGTGTTGTTATACAAAACTCGGGCAAAACGCATTATTAAAATCCGAGGACATCCTGCATTGAATACAGTCCGGGCTTTTTATCAATAATCCATTGTGCTGCTCGGACTGCTCCTTGCGCAAAGGTCATTCGCGAGAGCGCTTGATGTTTCAGCTCAATACGTTCACCGCTGCCAAGGTAGAGAATAGTATGATCGCCGGTAACCTCGCCGCCGCGCAAGGTATGTACGCCAATAGATTCACGTTTACGATCACCGGAACATATCCCATGTCTTCCGTACACTCCGACATTATCGAGATTACGTCCTGCAGACTGTGCAATGATTTCCGCGAAACGCTGTGCGGTTCCGCTTGGAGCATCTTTTTTATGCCGATGATGAATGTCAATAATTTCAATATCATAGCTGTCTTGAAGAAGAGGGGTTACTTGTGCAACTAACTTAAATAATAAATTAATGCCAACGCTCATATTCGGTGATTGAACAATCGCAATAGTGCTGCTTGCTTTTTTAATTGCATCCATATCACTTTCTGATAATCCGGTGGTGCCGATAACAATCGGTGTTTCATGGGCAACGGCAACCGCGAGTGTTGCAAGGGTGCTATTAGGTGTTGTAAAATCAATTACGGCATCCGCTGAGCCGACACCGATTTCAAGTGATTCGGTAATAGTAATATCGCATGCCGGCAGTCCGGCATTCTGTGCGGCGTCAAGCCCGATTGTCGGAGCTCCCTTTAATTCAACCGCACCGGCAACGTGCACATCCGGTGTTTCCGTAATAGCGGAGATTATCATACGTCCCATTCGTCCGCCGGCACCAATGACGGTAATACTTGCTGCCATACTGTATTTCTCCTGTGTGATAAAATTTATTTATGAAACATTCAGTCCGTATGCTTGTAATGCTGCGGTTAGTTTCTGTACGGTTTCGGGTTTCGGTGCAACTAACGGCAAACGCCAGTATGCACTTCCGTGTCCCAACAATTCAAGTGCTTTTTTTATAGGGATCGGATTTGTTTCGTAAAACATTGCAGCACAGAGCGGCGCAAGTTTATAATGCAATGCACGGGCTTTTACATAATCACCGTCCAGAGCTGCTTTGCAGAGTGCCGCCATATCACCCGGAATAATATTAGCGCTGACGCTAATGACCCCTTGTACACCAAGCGACATCATCGGATAGAGCATGCCATCTTCACCTGAGAGAACAGTGAAAGAGTCGTCATTGATCAGTCGTATCGTTTCACTTGTTTGTGCAAGATTATTGGCAGCGTCTTTCAGTGCAACAATATTTTTTTCGCGTGCTAATTCCGCAACAACAGCAGGCTGTATATTTATACCGGTCCGTCCGGGAACGTTATAAATAACAATAGGGATACCGACCTCAGCGGTTGCTTTATAGTGGGCAATTAATCCGGCAGGAGTCGGTTTATTGTAATAGGGAGTAATAACCAGTGCTGCATCGGCGCCAATATCTTTCGCAAACTGTGTCAGAGCAATTGTTTCTTTAGTTGAGTTTGATCCTGCACCGGCAATAACCGGAACACGCCCGTTAACCTGTTCAACAACAGTTTTAACAACCTGTTTATGTTCATCATGTGAAAGTGTTGCCGATTCGCCGGTTGTTCCGCACGGGACAATGCCATTGATGCCGTTTTGAATCTGGAATTCAATATGTTTTTTTAATCCTTCATAGTCAACCTGACCGTCTGCGGTCATGGGTGTTATAATTGCAGAAAATGCACCCTTCAGCATGATAATACCTCCCATGTGGTATGTGATAGTTTATTTTCCGGTTGTATTCCTGAAAACCGATTGTGTAAAGGTTCCGGCACTATATCATGCTGCGATAAGAATGCAAGAGAGAAGAGAATAAAATATTTTGTTATTTGAGAATTGATTCCCCACGTACAAGATCAGCGAAGCGTTCCGGTTTTCGGATAATGTGCCATTGTTTTCCCGTTACCATAACTTCAGCACTGCGCGGGCGGGCATTATACTGAGAACTCATTGAAAATCCATATGCCCCTGTTGCCATAATCGCAAGAATATCACCCTGCTCCGGATTAGGCAGCACTCGCCCATAGCCGAATACATCACTTGATTCACAAACCGGTCCGACGATATCGTACTTGCGGGTTGTACGGGAAGCAGTAGTTTTTTTCTTGAGCGGCATGATATGATGCCATGCATCATAGAGTGCAGGACGCATGAAGTCGTTCATGCCTGCATCAACAATGGCAAATTGCTTTGTCGGGCTTTTTTTCAGGTGAATTATTTCAGTGATAAGCGCACCGGCAGGTGCGCTGATATACCGACCGGGTTCAAGAATGAGCGTGCAGCGTGTTTTTTTTACATAGGGTATGATTGCATGGGCACATTGCTTCGGGGATATGGTTTTTTCATTATGATATGAAACGCCGAATCCGCCGCCGAGATTGATATATTCAATTGGAAACTTCTTTTTTTTCAACGCAATCAGGTGAGGGGTGATTTTTTTTAATGCTCGGGTGTAGGGTTCAACAGTGGTGATTTGTGATCCGAGATGACAGTGCAGCCCTTTTAATTCAATGTTGTTGCATTGTCGAATAACTTTAATTACAACCGGCAATTCGGAAAGCGGGATCCCGAATTTGTTTTCTTTTTTTCCTGTGGTAATTTTACGATGTGTTTTTGCATCAACGTTCGGATTGACACGAATAGCAATGCGTGCGGTTTGTTTTTTCAATGCCGCTACGGCGTTGATTGTTTTGATTTCTGAAATTGATTCACAATTAAACATAAGAATATCGGAATCAAGGGCATACTCAATCTCTTCGGGACGTTTGCCGACACCGGCAAAAACAATACGATGCGGGCGTACGCCAACGCGCAGGCATCGAAACAGTTCGCCTTCACTGACAATATCAAAGCCACAGGTATGCTTACGGAGTTCATTGATAATTGCCAATGTCCCGTTTGATTTTACGGAATAGCATATAAGATGCGGTACTGATGAAAATGCATCATCAATTTCTTTATAGCGATCTATTAATGTATGTTTGCTATAAACATAAAACGGTGTTTTAACATGTTTGGCAATAGTATCAATTGCGGTATCTTCACAATAGAGTTTGTTTTTTTTATAATGAAAATAGGTCATTGCTTTTCTCAAGAAACTTTCCGGCATGTTTCATCTGTTTACGAAGAGGTTTTGCTCCGGTGCCGCCGTCTGATATTTTTGCATCAACCGATTTTTTGTAATTGAATAATGCAAGAGCATCAGCATCAAACGCTTTATGTACTTTTCTGAGTGTAGCAAGTGTTATATCAAATAATGAGGCGTCCGCATCATAAACCTGTTTAACCAATTTTCCGATTGCGCGATGCGCTTCCCGAAACGGCACATTTTTTTTAACAAGGTAATCAGCCAAATCAGTTGCAATCATAAATCCTGATGTCATATGTTGAGTTATTCTGTCCGGGTTAACGGCAAGTTCGGTAAGCATACCGGAAAAAACACGAATCGTTGCCGAGAGTGTATCAACAGCAGTAAATAGTGCGCGTTTATCTTCCTGTAAATCACGATTATATGCAAGCGGCAGACCTTTCAGTGTTGCAAGCAGACCGGTCAGCAGACCAATCATCATACCGCTTCGACCGCGTGCAAGTTCAGCAACATCCGAATTTTTCTTGTTCGGCATGATACTTGAACCGGTTGTATAGGAATCGCTCAACTCAATAAAGCCAAATTCATTGGATGACCAGATGATAAGCTCTTCACTTAAGTTAGAAAAATGAATTGAGCATAGGGTCATTGCATGGAGGAAATCGGCAATAAAATCACGATCTGAGGAGGTGTCAATGCTATTTTCAGTGATACCTTTAAAACTAAGCCGATCGGCAATTGAACGCCGGTTAATAGGATAATTGACGCCGGCAACCGCTCCGACACCAAGCGGAGATATATTAACTTCTTCGTATGTATTCAATAGTCGTTTGATATCACGGCGGAATTTCCAGAAATACGCAAGCCAATAATGACTCATTCGTACCGGCTGCGCCTGCTGAAGATGGGTATATGAAGGAATGATAATATCAAAGGTGCTTTCAGCGGCAGCGAATAAGCTTTTCATGAGAACGATAATATCACGTATCATGGTACGAATGGCATCGCGTATATACAATCGCATATCAAGATTAACTTGATCATTACGGCTGCGTGCAGTATGTAATTTTCCGGCAACTGAACCGATTCGCTGAAAAAGCGCCCGTTCAATGTTCATATGTACGTCTTCAAGTTCCGCTTTAAATCTGAACTCTCCCCGATCGATATCAATGGATAATTGTTTCAATGCCCGAACAATGGTATTAACATCTTTAACAGGAATAATTTTTGTTTCACCGAGCATTTTTGCATGAGCAATGCTGCCTTGAATGTCGTAATATGCTAAACGGTGGTCTATTGAAATACTTTCGGTATAGTGTTGTACCGTATCAGTCATTTCTCCTGAAAACCGTCCGCCCCATGGGTTTTTACTGGTCATGTGAATGCCTTTCCGCATAGACTTTTGTTGGCAGACCGAAGAGATTGATAAATCCGGTGGCGTCCGTATGGTCATAGGTCGATGCTTCAAAGGTTGCAAGATTTTCATCAAAGAGTGAATGTGCTGAGCGCCGTCCCTTTGTTGTTATTGATCCTTTATATAATCGCAATCGTACTTCTCCGGTTACATGTTTTTGTGTTGCATCAATAAATCCGTTCAATGCCTGCATAAGCGGGTCAAACCAAGTGCCGTTGTAGGCGCGTTGTGCCCATTCCAGTTCAAGCATGTGTTTATAATGCATGGTATCACGATCAAGTGTCAGTGTTTCAATATCATGGTGAGCATGCAGTAACAATGTGCCGCCCGGTGTTTCATAACAACCTCTTGATTTCATACCAACCAGACGGTTTTCAACAATATCAATACGACCAACACCGTGTATGCCGGCAATTTCATTCGCTTTTTCCAATAATGCTGTTGCGGAGGTAAATCGAGTGCCGTCGATAGAAACAGGAATTCCCTGTTCAAAACCGATAATAATATCTTGTGGTGCATCAGGGGCATCAAGAGGAGCAGTGGTTAACTGCCACATTGCATCAGGGGCGTCAGCCCACGGGTCTTCAAGCGTACCGCCTTCATAACTTATATGCAGCAAATTTGCATCCATTGAATAGGGCTTTTCCTTTGAGACGGGAATATCAATACCGTGTTTTTTTGCATAATCAATCAATGCGGTTCTTGAATTCAGATTCCATTCTCGCCAGGGAGCAATAATTGATATATCCGGCGCAAGTGCTTTAAAGGCGAGTTCAAATCGAACTTGATCGTTTCCTTTACCGGTTGCACCATGTGCAACTGCATCAGCTCCGGTTTTTCGTGCGATTTCTATATGCCGTTGTGCAATACATGGACGTGCGAGCGATGTGCCTAATAAGTAGCGTTTTTCATAGACTGCATTTGCTTTTATTGCCGGCCAGACATAATCTATAACAAAACTTTCACGAAGGTCTTCAATGTAACAGGCAGATGCTCCGGTTGCGAGTGCTTTTTCCTCAAGACCATTGAGCTCTTTTCCTTGCCCGACATCAGCACAATAAGCAATTACTTCACAGTCATAGTGTTCTTTCAGCCATGTAAGAATAACTGACGTGTCAAGTCCGCCGGAATATGCTAACACAACTTTTTTTATTTTTTTATTCATTCTGTATGCTCCGGTATGCCGGTTTACATACCGGCAGCGTATTGGTGTATTATAACGGTCTCATTTACAGAGTGTCAATTATTATCGTTGATTTTGTCAAAGGCAAGCAGAAATTATTTTTCTTTCGTCAGGAGAAAAACGGCAAACTGTGCAAAGAGATTCGGATGTACCAGTACCTTTTTTCCGCCGCGTCCGCCGCTGCGAATACTGACGGGCAATTTTTTAAGGATTGTAATGTTAAAGGTACGGCAGAAGTGATGAAAGTCTTTAATAGTAAATAAATGAATATTTGGTGTGTCATACCATTGGTACGGCAATGCTTTTGTACGTGGCATGTTTCCGCCAAAGAAGAGCTGCAGACGATGACGGTAATTGCCGAAGTTCGGAAAACTGACAATAGCCCGTTTACCGATACGCAGCATTTCAGTAATGACCAGTTTTGGGTTTTTTACAACCTGCAGGGTTTGATTAAGAATAACATAATCATACGAGTTGTCAGTAAAGTCGGTTAATCCGGTATCAAGATCATGATGAATAACCGGGATGCCGTTATTAACACATTGCACAACCAGTTCTTCATTGATTTCAATACCTTGTCCTGATGTATTGCATTTTTCATGGAGCATTTTTAAAAGTTCTCCCGATCCGCATCCGAGATCAAGGACATGTGCTCCGGGACTGACTAGTTTACAGACAGTTTGATAATCAACGCCATGCCAGATATTTATAGGAGCTTGTCGCGGCATTAGTCTGCCTCCTGATTAGGTATGTCACGGAATGTGTTATACAGTGCACCGGAAATAAGCCGTGATATTTGTTCAGCTTCCAGCAGAAAAGCATCATGCCCATAGGGGGAATAGATATTACAGTACGAAACCGGTATTTTATTATAAATAAGAGCACGAACAATATCTTTCGATTGCTCGGGCGAAAAGAGCCAGTCAGACGTAAATGATATTATCAGCGCATTGCTTTTTACTTGTGCGAACGTTGTTTCCAGCGAACCGGTTTCATGTGCAAGATCAAAATAATCCATTGCTTTTGTTACGTAAAAATATGAATTTGCATCAAAGCGTTCTGAAAAACGTTTTCCCTGGTATTGTAAATAGCTTTCGATTTCAAATTCCTGACCAAAATTGAAAGTGTAATCCTGCGCGGTTTGAAGGCGACGTCCGAATTTATCGCGCATCCCTTTCTCGGAAAGATAGGTGATATGACCGATCATGCGGGCAACCGCGAGTCCGTGTTCAGGAATAGCGTTGTTATAATATTCTCCATTTTTAAAATTCGGATCAGTAAAAATTGCCTGACGACCAACAAGATTAAATGCAATATTCTGTGTTGAAAGTGTACTAGTTGTTGCAATAGCAATAATCAGACGAACGGTTTCAGGATAACTGACTGCCCATTGGAGAACCTGCATCCCCCCCATTGATCCTCCGGCAACAGCAAGGAGTCGGGTAATACCGAGATGATCAAGGAGCTTTTTTTGTGCATGTACCATATCACGAATGGTTACTATCGGGAATGTCAGTCCCCATGGTTTGCTCGTTTTCGGATTAATGCTCATTGGTCCGGTTGACCCTTTACATCCGCCAATCACATTTGAGCAGATTAAGTAGTATTTGTTCGTGTCGAATGCTTTTCCCGGTCCTATCATCGTATCCCACCAGCCGGGCTTTTCATCGGTGTCGGAATAATATCCTGCTGCATGTGCATCACCGGTGAGTGCATGGTTAATAAGAATAACATTTGATTTATCTGCATTGAGTGTGCCGTATGTTTCATAAGCAATATCAATCGGTCCAAGCTGCTCTCCGGAGTCCAATAATAGTGGATCCTCCGCTGTACATATTTGTGCTGTTTTTACGGTTACTATACCAATGCTGTTATTTGTTGTGTTCATTACTCATAATCCGTTACCGCATTATACTATAGGAACGTGAATAGTAAATTATAAAGTTACTGTATACGCTCTTTACCTATATCGGCAATATTCCCGAAATAATAATTTCTTATAATCAATGAACGTTTCAGTAATCGGTGTCGTCAAATGATATATAACCGGCTGTTATATATCATTGACAAAAAGTTCTGATATTGTAGTATCCCAATAATGACGTTTGTTGGATGCAGGGTTCTTTAGTATGAAGAGAACAGAATAATATACAAGGAAACATAGGTGATTAATATTCGAGTAGTAATAGCGGCAATTGGTGTTTTTAGTCTGATGACTATCGGCAGTATATATGCTCAGGAGATTGTATCAAATGCATCAGCGGAAAAGTCTCAGGAAGAACTACAGCATGAAGTTAAACTCAAGATTGAAGAAGGACGTGAATTATACAGTCGCCGTAAATATAAAGCTGCTATTATGGTGTATGAAGAAGTTATAGAAAAATATCCGTCATTTCGGAATGAATGTGCCTGGGCACTGTATGATATGGGTTTTACGTATTATAAAAAACGTAAATATCAGAATGCTGAAAAATATTTTTCACGTGTTATCAGTGAATATCCCGAAAATCGCGGTGCAACGAAACTTGCGGATAATATGATTAATAAAATACAGGTAAAAAAGCAAAAGCGAATGTTTTCGATTTTACGGAAAAAAAATAAAAAAACTGAATATACTTCAGAATCTGCTCCTGATATTGATATTACCACAGAAACAAAAACTAAGGGGCTCCCGTCAGGTGATACCGGAGCCGCTGAGGATGCACAATGAGAAAAGCAGCGATTATTTTCTTTTGCTTGGGTATTGTTGCTGTTGTTCATGCTTCTACGATACAATCGAAATTAATTAAAGCGCGGGGCATGCTTGATAAAAAAGATTATAATGCAGCCCGTCAATTATTTGAAAATGTTTTATATGAAGAGCCGAACAATTTTGATGCGGTATTGGGGCTGGCGCAAACCTATCAGGAAATGCGCCACTACGATAAAGCAATCCCTCATTATACGAATGCTATTGCATTAAAACCAACCAGTCCGAAATTACGTGAAGTATATAATAATTTAGGTGTTTGTTATAATAATGTCGGTGATATTGAACATGCAATTATAACGTTGGAAGCGGGGGTAAAAAAATATCCAACATTCGGGAAAATGTATTATAATCTCGGGAATGCATATTTTAAAGTTAAAAACTGGACTGAAGCATTGGATAATTATACAACGGCGTTAACGTATACAACCATCCCTGATGACCAGGCATATATTTATAATAGTATCGGGAATACCTATAGTATGCAGCGTGATGCGGAAGCGGGGATAAATGCATATCAGAATGCCGTTAAACTGAAACCTGACTATTGGAAAGCATATTTCAATTTAGGGTTGACATACAGTTATCGTGAACAGTATTATGATGCTGCTTCAGTATATCGTAAAGTAACCGAGATTAAACCTGATTACCCTGATGCGTATTACAATCTTGGCAGAGCTCTTTCAATATTAAAAAAATGGGATGAGATGATTGTTGCGTATGAAAAAGCGATAGCGTTACGTCCGACATATTATGAAGCAATGTATAATCTGGCATGTTATTACGCGGTTATTCCGAATGATAACGGACAGCCTCAATATACCCGTGCATTGGAATGGCTTCAAAAAGCAATTCGTCAGGAACCTGATGTAAAGACGTATGCACAGGAAGAAGATTATTTTTTGAAACTGCGGGCGGATGCACAAGCCGGACCAAAATTTGAAGCATTAATACATCAATAAACTACTAACATTTGGAGGAAACATACGTGGTTGACAGACACAAATCAGATATTCGACATCAGCGAAAAAGCAAAGAATTGCGTTTAGCGAATCGAATGGTAAAAAAACGAATCAGTACACAATATAAGAAAATACTCAGTGCTGTTGAAAGTAATGATCTTGCGCAAAGTGAAGAGCATTTAAAGAAATATTTTTCACTTATTGATACTGCCGGAAGAAAAGGCATCGTTCATAAAAAAACGGCAGCACGAAAAAAATCACGCTTAACAAAGAAAGTTGCATTGTTAAAAAATAAAGCGGCTCACGCGTAGATACATCCGATTGAACCGTTGGCTGTATATAATGCAATAATAAACTTTGATATAAGGGGTAATTACGTTGACGAAATTTGATCTGGTTGAACGAATTGCCGGTAAAACGGGAATAACAAAAAAAGATGTTGCACTCGTTGTTGACGGGTTTCTTGAGGAGATTAAAGTGTCTTTACTGGAGGGTCAGTATATCGAATTGCGCGGTTTCGGCAGTTTTATGGTGAAGGTTCGTAAGCCGCGAATTGCGTGGAATCCGAAGACCGGTGATAAAATACATATCGGTGAAAAACGTATTCCCTATTTCAAACCCGGAACGATATTGAAAAAAGCGGTTTTACACAGCGCGGTACAGTCATCTGAAGCGGTTTCATTAAAATCGGAACCGGTAGATGACAAAATTAATTAAGCATATATACTGGAAATAGAGAATATTAAATAATCTGTTATACGGAGTAAACGTATATCTATGGTACTGTTACAATCCGACTCGGGAATAACTCTTTTTATCTTTATTATTGCAGCGATCGGTTTAATGATACTTATTGCGATGGTGCTGTTTCGCAATATGATGGTACCGAAGCGTATGGAAAGTATTCGTCGTCTTATTGAGAATGGCGATATAAAACTTGCGATTCGTGCATTAAAACAAGTTTTAAGTAAAAATGAGCGTAATGCTGAAGCTCATTTTCTTCTCGGGGAAGCATACTTTTCTGAAAAACGATATGAACTTGCAATTGTTGAATATAAATATGTTATGCGTCTTGCGAATTATTCAAAAACTCTTTCTGAAAGTTCAGTTCGCCGTCGACTTGCGGTAATATATGAGTATTACAATCAGGATAAGGAAGCATTAGCAGAGCTGCTGCTCATTGTACAACAGGAGCCGGATAGTTTTGAAGTGCTTAATAAAATTGCACAAATATTTTTAAAACGTAAAAAGTATGAGCAGGCAATAAATTATCTGAAACGAACCTTACACGTTAATCCGAATCATGCGGAAAGTTACTATGCACTCGGTTATATTTATTATATCGGCAATAAGGTTCAGGAATCACAAGGCTATCTTCAGCGGGCGATTTCTTTGGATAAACGTATGTTTAAGGCACATTTATATTTGGGTATGATATATAAAATGACCGGTCAATTAGAAATGGCAGGGCGGGAGTTTGAACAAGCGCAGCGTGATGCAACAATTCGGCAGCGGGCAGTACTTGAAAACGGGAAGGTTTATTTGGAGCGGGGGAATGTTCAAACCGCAACAATAGAGTTTGAACGAGCGGTGAAGTTTTCAAAAACAGAAGATGATATAACTTTAGAAGCACGTTATTGGTTTGGGTATTGTCTTGAGCAGGCACGTGATTTACCGGGGGCGATTGAACAATGGGAAAAAATTGTTGCCATAAACAGTAATTATAAGGATGTAATGGAAAAATTACAGTCGTATAATGAATTACGTACTGATGACCGTATGAAGGATTTTCTTATTGCCTCAAAAGATCATTTTATTGAAATTGCCCATGAGCTTATCACAAAGGGATTGAAACTTGACGTTGTTGAAAGTTATCCGATCAGTGATTCACATATTAATATCCTCGCAACTGAGTCGGAATCAAAATGGCGGAACACTCGAAAAGTGAATCGCTGGGTTTCTATCCGCCGTACTAATGATCCGATTACCGAAAGCATGGTGCGAAAGCAAAACGATGAAATGAAAGAATATAATGCAAACCGCAGTATTATTATAACCTCATCGTTGTTTTCATCAGGGGCTCAGGAATATGCATTAACCCGTCCGATAGATTTAGTCGATAAGAAACAATTACAACAGCTCCTCAAAGAAGTTGGCACGCTGCATAGATAAATAATCGATAAATATTTCCTGCGACTGCTGTATTCTGCTGAAGTTTCATTATACAAAATTATTCACATATCATCCATATGACAAGTGCGAAGTGATCCGGTATTTATAAATTATACAGGTTTATCTATACTGTTTTTATTGCATGAGTATTCTTCTGTCTCATACGGCATATAATAAATCAAGCGTAATACTGAAATATACACAGGGCATTTGAATGCCCCAGTTGGTTAAGGTTGAGGGATGTATTTCTCCAATCTCACCAATTATTTTATCTGACGATTTTAATGTAATCAGAGCACTGCGGCCGGGAATATAATACGGTCGATCCTGTTCGGTTAAGGTATAGGGTTTTGCAAGATAGTATAACAGTGTTTCAAGATAACTGTGGATGTCGGAAAAATTTGCTTTTTGATGGGCAATTAAACTTCCGCATTCCACGAACGTGATACTGCCGTAATCTGCATTATCATCGCGCCGAATAATTTCTCCTGATTCAAAAAGCTTATGCGGATACGGTGCACGGGCGCTTTTTGATTCAACTTCCAGAAGACTGGGTAATATTCGGTTGCGGAGTGCCGCATAGTTTGCAGACATAGGGTTGGCGATTTCAACAATAGGTTCATCGCCAATGTTCTGACGTTCTATTATATATTCACGTGAACGAAGTATATTAAAAGTAATTTCCTCAAATCCCATACCGATCATATGTATACGGACTTTTTCTGAAAACTCTTCAAGCGGAGTTAATCGCCCGATAGTTGCAGACTGTGGTAATATGGGATTAAATCTATTATACCCGACTGCAATAGCGTAGTCTTCAACTGCATCAACCGGATGCAGATAATCAGTACGATACGGGGGCAATGTTAACAATGCCTGTTGGTCTGAATGTTCGGTATTCACGTGAACACCGATTTTATGTAATGCAGTATTAATGTCATCCCATGACGGTTGTACCCCCAGAGCTTTTGAGAAATCAGAGAGAGCAATTGATACGGTTGTGAGTGCATCACGAGGAGCAGTAATTGTTTTTCCCAAAGTAGTTGCATATGGATATTCAATTGAAACAGGCTGAACGCTAAAACCACGATCATACAGATCACATGCCATAATGTTACAGGCAAGCATAAGTTGTTCAAGCCATATACCGGTCATTTCAACAAAGAGATCGCTGTCACCGACTTGCACGGAACCAATTTCCTGACTATTAATTATCGGCGGCATGGAAAGAACATTACCGGCAGCGTCTTCAACAATCGGATACAGCGGATGCGGGCTGATAATGGAACCGTATTCTTTCCCTTTCGGATGAGTTTCAAGAATTTCGTGAAGGGTTCGTTCCGTAGTATCATCAAGCGGAATGAATGACTTTTTATCAGGAGCATATCCTTTATAGTGTACCGGAAAGTGTATTTTTTTCAGCCGGTAAATGCCGATAGCGACTGAAGATCGATGCGAACCGTAATTTTCGCAGAGCTTTTCCTGTGTTTGGATAATTTCTTTTAACAGAGTATCATCAACATTTTTATTTTTCACGATGAATGCAAGTATATACGGTCGAATGTTTTTCATTGATGGATCAACAATTATTTTTTCAGTCGGTTGAGTTGAATAAAAGTCATATGGCATCGGTGCTTTTCCGCGCATATGGTTCAGATGCCGTGCTAATCCGGCAGTGCTCCATAAATCTGGACGGTTCGTGTCATTGAGTTCAATGCGAAGCAGTCCGGTATCGCTTTCGTATCGATCAATCTCAGCTTTCGCGGATTCAAGCTCTTGTTCCAATTGATCAATGGTTATTGAACCACCGAGCAGATGTTCAAGGTCTGATTTTATAACATCAATTTTCGGCATTTAATCCTCCACACGCGTTTCGCGAATTGTCGTGAGATCATTACTAAAAAGATCACGAATATCATTAATTCCCAATGCCATCATTGCCATACGATCAACCCCAAGTCCCCATGCAATTACCGGTGTATTAATACCTTGCGGATGTGTTACTTCAGGGCGGAATAAGCCGGCACCGCCCATTTCCATCCAGCCGATAACCGGGTGCTTGATATGAATTTCAACTGATGGTTCGGTAAAGGGGAAATATGCGGGAACAAATTTTATATCTTTCGCACGTGCTATTTCAACAGCGAATAATTCCAATAGACCAAGCAGATGGCGAAAGGTAATATCATCGCCAAGTACAATTCCTTCAACCTGATTGAAGTCAGCAAGGTGTGTTGCATCGACTACATCAGGACGAAAACAACGTGCAATGGCAAAATATTTACCCGGGATTTTCGGTTGTGATGAGAGCATGCGAACTGACAGAACAGTGCCTTGTGTCCGTAAAACAAGTTTCTTTGATTTTTCTTTATTAAATGTATACTGCCATCCGGTTGAACCGGTCGTGCCGCCGTTTTCATGAGCGGCGATGACAGCATCACAATAGGGCTGCTGCAGCGAAGCGGTGTGTGTCGGTTCTTTTATATAATAGGCATCATGAATGTTTCTGGCACTGTGAAACTGCGGCATAAACAGTGCATCCATATCCCAAAATTCGCTTTCAACAATACTGCCGCGCATTTCTTCAAACCCTAATCCGCAAAAAGCACGCTTCAATTCATCAAGATATTCGCGGTAGGCATTCTTTTTCCCGGCTATTATTCGTGGCGGCGGCAGTCCGAGATTATAGCGTCTGAATGAAGCGTTTTTCCATGCAGTGGATTTTAAATGATCAACAGTGAGTTGTCCGATTTCTTGAGCGGCAAGGTCTGCTGTCTGTGCGGCAGAGCGGAGTTCTTTACCCAATTGCGTGAATGAATAATACGGGTTATGGGTTGTTTTTATTTTAATAGTTCCCCGTAAAGATCCTTTTTGTTTTGGAAGTTTTTCCAGAAGGTCAATTTCTTGAGTATTGAGTTTAGACTTCAGCAGCATTTTTGTATCAGAAAGTTTTTTTAACAGCGAATCAAAATGAGCGAAATCGGTTTCCGCAATATTAGAAGACTGCAGTATAATACTGCCGCCTTCGCCCATAGTAATAGTATTGCTTTCTTTCAGTGCGCCGATTGCTGAACCGATATCCTTTTTCTCAAACGCAGATAGTTTTTTTTGAATGTCCGGGATACGGTATGTATTTCCATCAGTAAGGAGTGAAAGAATACCTGTTTCCGGGGACCCTTGTTGTGCGAATAATTCTCCGCGTTCAGTAACGGTTATAACATCTTCATGCTCATCTTTATCTAATTGTATACTTCCTTTTGCAAGCAGCCATCCGAGTGCTTGGCGGAGCTGCCCTTCGTTGAGTTCAGATAATGCGGCATGGGTATTAAAATCGAAAGAGTCTTTATCGGTCAGTTCGCGTAACAGTGTTACTTCAAGCGGGTGCAGTTCATGTAATAGTGTCGTAATATCGCTCATACCTTTATTCCTTCATTTTAAAAATAAAAAAACCTTCCTGTCCCCTGCAGGGACGAAGAAGGATCTCCGCGGTACCACCCTGTTTCATACGTTTTATATCGTATGCACTTTGTATGTCGTAACGTGACGAAACGGCTTTAACTACACAGCGCCTTGCGCCTTCACTAAAGCAGCTCGCGGGTGAAACTTCGTCGGTGTCCTTGTCCGGCAATCCTCTCAATTACAGGAATGCCTCCCTGTGAATGGTTGCACCGATTACTTATCCCGGTTATCGCTGTTATAAAAAGTATACTGATAATAATGCGACTGTCAACTATTCTGATGTGTTTCACTGATCCGGCAGCGTATGCTGTTGTAAGAGACGATTCATTTTTGTTTTGACAACAGATGCCGGTGCGTTGTTGTCGATGGCGTGTTGCCATACCTCTATAGCAGATTCATATTGTTCGGTGCGTTCATATACATCGCCAAGGTGATTATATAATTCCCATTCAGAAGCTCCTGCTTCTTGCATAACCGTTACTGCACGTTCAAGAAAGTATTGTGCTTTTATCATCTTGCCGAGTTTTAAATATACCCAGCCGAGACTATCAAGATAGGTATAATTATTCGGTTCTTGAATCAAGGCATGCGTAATATAGTGGAGGGCGGTATCAAGATTATCGCCACGTTCAGCATAGAGATATCCCAGCATGTTCAGTGCAGGAGAAAAATCAGGATCAATTTGAATTGCTTTCTGCAGCAGGGGTATTGTTGCATTTGTTTTTGATTCTTTGTAATATAGGGTTGCGAGAATATATAATGCCGCACTGTTTGAATCATCATGATCGACGATCGTTTTAATCTCTTTTTGTGCTTTCTGTAAATCCCCGTTTGCTTCGTAACATAATGCCAGCAGGTAATGGTGTTCAGGTGATGACGTATTGCTGCTCGGTATTTGCCGCAGCATCGTGATCGCTTTGTTGTATTCCTTATTGTGATAGTATAATGTAAGCAATGGTAATGCTGCCGGCATATATGCAGCATCAATTGTTGTGGCATTTTCATATGCACGTATTGCTTTATTATTGTGATTATGTGATTTATAAAAAAGACCGAGCGTTGTGAAGTTTTCGGGTGTTGGTTCTATTTCGGATAATCGGATTAAATATGTTTCTGCATATGCAAGGTTATGTAATGATTCATGAATACGACTGAGAAGCAGTAATATCGTTGGATCTTTCAGACCTTGGTTGGTGTATTCCTGTAAATACGTCAATGCTTCAGAATAATTGTTTTGTTTCATACAATAAACAGCCAGATCATATGCAAGCTGATTTTTCTTATTGGTTTGATTGAGAGCGCGATAATGCTTGTAAAGAGCATATTTTGAAATGTAGGCATATTTCAAATCATTGGAATATGCAGAGAGTGAAGTTAGCGGAAAAGGGGTGTTTTTGGTATATGATTCCGAAAGAGCAGTAAAAATCTTTGGTAATGCCGGCAGAGCGGTATGTGCGGCAGTTATTGCCGGTAAAAATAAGTTTGTTAAATTCGCTGCATAGTATCCCTGCAGTTGCAGTGCATACATGTCAGGTGTGCTGCTGCTGTGCGGGAAGAGGGTAATGAAGTGTTCTGCCTGCTCAGCGCATTGGCGATACTGCCCGAGTGTGAAAAGAATTTCAGTATACATAATACGAAGATGTTCATTCTCAGGAAATCGGGATACCAATACCTGAATATAGGGATATGCGCGGTCATAGTAGTGCAGCGCAAATAAATCATGGGTTATCTGATAAATGCCCTGGATATTATCAGGATCAAGCAGTAATGCATTACTGACGAAGAAAAGTGCTTGATGATGACGCTGCATTAATGAATAACAATTAGCAAGTGCAATCATAATGTCAGGGTTTTGCGGATCATTTTGCAGTGCGAATAAATATGCGGATACGGCGTTTTCAAAATCATTATAACGGATATAAATAGTACCCAGCAGATAATATGATTCACTTTGGGTATCATCAAGATTAATGCTGAATTGATATGCACTAATTGCGTCATCAACACGATGAGCGAAAAGATATAAATCACCCAGCTCTTTATATAAACGTGCTTGAAAAGGGTCTTCAGCAATTGCGCCTTGCATATGCCGAATCGCTGATTCGTAGTTTCCCTGTTCTTGTTCAAGAACCGCCATGCTGTAATTTGAGTGAATGACATTCGGCGGGATATCCGCCGTCAGGAATTGTGCAGATACGGCTCCGGTAGTGATAATGCTGAGACTGATACAACAGATGATTGTAATGGCGTTCAATTTCCCCATATTCAGTTTCCATATGCAACGGTAAAAAAATAATTAGTGCTGTAAGTCGCTTTTCAAATGACAATACTTGTATTTTTTCCCGGAACCGCAGTGGCATGGGTCATTCGGTTTTAATTTTTTTCTTTCCCGCCGGACTTGTTGTGTGGGGGTTTTAGCGGTAAAAACTCCGCGCCCGGCAAGTTGAAAAGGATTAAATGATTGGTGATTGGTTGATAAATTGTTATCTCCCCCCTGCATGAGGATTGAGACCTGTTCTTGGGATAATTCGCCAACCCCTTCAACAAAAAACCGTGCATTAAGTAATCCGCCGATAACCTCTTCCCGATATTTCTGCAGCATTCCTTCGAAGAGTCTGAAGCCTTCAAATTTGTATTCAAGTTTCGGGTCTTTTTGCGCGTGAGCACGCGTGCCGATACTGTCGCGTAAGTGATCCATATTGACCAGATGATGTCGCCATTCTATGCCAATCCATTGCATCATGTAGTTAAGCTCAAGATAGCGCATACTTTCAGGACCGATACGTTCTTCAAGCGCATGATATCGCTGCATAGTTTTATCAATCAGGAATTGACCGAGAAATGATTCAGGGATTGAGTCTATTGTTGCATTTTTACCATGCCCCTGTTCTTCAGCAGCAGTGAAAATTTCAGTGTCAGAAACTTCAATATTAAAAAAGGTGCGTGTCCAATTCAATACATTCTGATTCACTGATAAGGTGGGCGGTGGTGATGATGGTTCGGGGATCTCGTCAATTGAGGGGATTTCATCGGTATTATTGTCAGATAAAATTTCTCTGTTAAGATGGGACATATCCATTTTTTGGAAATTTTTCTCATTTTCAATAAACTCTGCTTCCTGTGCAAAATGTCCGCGGATGCTTTCTTCAATCATTGATTCAATATATGATTTTTCTATTTTTCCTTCGAGAATATTTTGCCGCAAATCATAAATAAATGTTCTTTGCGCATTCATGACATCGTCATACTCAAGAAGGTTTTTACGAATTTCAAAATTAAGCCCTTCCGAGCGTATCTGTGATTTTTCAATCATATGGGTAACTTGCGGCATTTCAATATATACATCGTCGGGTATGTTAAACATTTCAAGAATGCCTTTCATACGGTCACCACCGAATACTCGTATAAGATCATCTTCAAATGACAAGAAGAAACGGGTTGAACCCGGATCGCCCTGTCGTCCGGCTCGCCCGCGCAACTGATTATCAATGCGGCGGCTTTCATGCTTTTCAGTACCGATAATATGCAACCCGCCCAGTTCAATAACTTTTCGACGATTTTCAAGAATAGTCTCAGGATCAGCATCAAAACGTTCGTCACCACCGAGTTTAATATCAGTTCCGCGTCCTGCCATATTTGTCGCAATGGTTACCATCCCTAATTTTCCGGCTTCACGAATAATCGTTGCTTCTTTATCGTGATATTTTGCATTTAGGACATTGTGTGAAATGCCCTCTTTCAGCAGCCGGCGGCTGATTTCTTCTGATTTTTCAACTGAAATAGTCCCGACAAGGATGGGGCGTTGTGTTGCATGAATTTCTTTTATTTCTTCAATAAGAGCGTTAAATTTCAAGGTAATGGTTTTATAGATTCTATCAGGATGATCACGGCGGATCATCGGCAGATGCGTCGGGATAACAACAACATCAAGCTCATATATTTCTTTAAACTCAGCTGATTCGGTTGCTGCAGTACCGGTCATACCGGAGAGTTTTGTATACAGTTTAAAATAATTCTGAAAGGAAATGGTTGCCATCGTTTGGCTTTCCTGCTGAATCGGCACGCCTTCTTTTGCTTCAATTGCCTGATGCAGTCCGTCGCTCCATCGGCGTCCTTCCATTAAACGTCCGGTAAATTCATCAATGATCGTAACACAGTTGTTTTTCACCAAATAATCAACATCTCTCTTTTTTAAATAATGGGCATAGAGGGCTTGTTTAATAAAATGAAGAAGTTCGATATTATTCGGGTCGTAAATATTATGTATGCCAAGAATACGTTCAGCTTCCTTTGACCCTTCTTCAAGAATAGCAATACTACGGTGTTCTTCATTGAGTTCAAAGTGCTCGTCTTTTTTTAATTGTCGTGCAAGGCGGTCAATCGTTTTGTAAATATCAGTTGTTTGACGCGGGATACCGCTGATAATAAGTGGTGTACGGGCTTCGTCAATTAAAACACTGTCAACTTCATCAATGATACAGTATGCACGACGTTTTTTTTGTACCTGTTCTTCAAGGGAATTTGCCATATTATCGCGGAGATAATCCCATGCAAATTCATTATTCGTGCCGTACGTAATATCACAATCATAAGCAAGATGCCGTCCTTCTTGTGACATACCATGCTGGATAACGCCGATTGATAATCCGAGAAACTCATAAATTGGTCCCATCCAATTACGGTCGCGGCGGGCAAGATAATCATTGACCGTAATAACATGAACCCCGAGTCCAGCCAGCGCATTCAGGAAAATAGGCATCGTTGCGGTAAGTGTTTTCCCTTCGCCGGTTTTCATCTCAACAATAGAACCTTCATGCAGTGCAACAGCGCCCAGCACTTGAACATTATACGGGCGTTCGGCAATAACACGGTGTGCCGCTTCCCGCACTAATGCAAATGCATCGGGTAAAAAGGGATTAAGAATATCATTAATACGATTTTTTGTACGTTCTTCAGCAGGGATCTTTTCAATACGGGTTCGGATTTCCATTTTTAGTGTTATTGCAGATTCAGTCAGTTCGTGATCTTCCAAAGAATAATACTTTTCTTCAAGTGCATTAACCTGTTCAACGACCGGAAGCAATCGTTCCATGTCTTTTCGGTATTTTGAACCGAGGAGTGTACCGAGCAGTTTTGCAAGTCCTTTTTTCGTATCTATGGTATGTTCAAAATCAGAGGCAGCGTCATGTGCAGAAATTGGATCGGGGATAAAGTCCCTTCGTTGTATTTCTATATGCAGTTCTTCATCAGCGTGACGGGATGATTCCTGATCAGAACCGGTAATCACCGATGCGTTTTCTGAATGGATATTTCGTTGTTTGCGTTTCTTTTTTTTCATAATGCCTTACACGGTACAGAATATTATTCGGTATTGCAAGTAAAAATAACCGTATTGTAATTATTCAGATGAATGCCGGCAGGGTTAAGTTCAGTTAAATAGCTATTTTTCAGTAATTTTGGCGGTGCTGTTTGGTTCTTGCAGGATATTGTTTTTGTTTGTGCTGACAGGTAATGTTGTAGGTGAAGGTTCAGGGAGGGGCGTATGTGCGTCTCGTGTTGTTAACGATGCTGGAGATCGGTTATCGGGAGCATCATCTTCATGTATCCATTGTCGAAGTGCAAATATCATACGCTGATGGATCTCAGAAATTTTTTCTTTTGCCCGTGCTTGCTTATAGAGAGAAATTGCCATGAGCGGAAGTCGTTTATCATAGTAGTAATAATCAGCAGTACGCAGTAAACCGTCAATATAATGTGTATGGACATAGATCTCTTTTGCTTTATATATTTTTTCATCAGAGGATTCACTGATTCCTTCATTGAAGAGACGGTTTCCTTCTCTGATTTGTTGTATTCGTTCCTTGGTTTCCACGGATAACCCCTTATTCGTCAGTGCGGTGTATTTGCAACAATGTTCCATTCGCTGGTTTTCTCATTCCAGCGATAGCGTATCGTAACCTCAGGAAATAATGCTTGGCGGAAAATCGGCGGGTCATCATTCTGATGAGGGTGGCCTTCAAAATACAAGAGATAGTTCTGTGATAATGCCATGAGATAATCATGAGTAATAACAGCAGGGAAATTGGTTTGTGCGGAATGGCGCAGTATATTTGATTGTGATAATTCGCGGATAAAAAGTTTTGATTCTGAATCCCAACGATATGAGCGTTCAACCTGTGGGAAATGATATGCATGATGATAGGGAAATGAAGGGAACGTTTCTCCGATAGGTTCAGTTTCATATGCACCAAGCAGATGCAGCATTTGATCGTTATTTAAAACCGGTTTGAACTGAGAAAGATCAATAGTGAAATTTAAATTGCTACGCGGCTCACGGGTTTTAGTTTCATAAATTGGCGTTTCCTGTTTTTTAAGATAACTGATTACTTCAGGCATCGGAATAACGAGCGGTCGGTTTGTTGCGATATCATGCCGTGGGAGCATAGTATCAGTGCCGGTATTCCAGACATCCCATGTTGATGACTGCAGCAGTCCCGGCATCGGTTCAACTTTCACCGTCAGTACATTGATATTGGTCAATGTACGTCCCGTTCTCATATTGACCGTATTCGTTATGACAATTCCCCACAGTGAGCTGTTGTAATCAGGCTCCTGAAGACTATGCATCGGGATATTATTAGTGAATACAAATTGCAGAACCGCATTACGCTGAAGGCTGCGTGATACCGGTATGGTATAATATAACGTATCACTTTTTTTAAATGACAATGGTTTTCGTATTTTTTTGTTTTTTTGTTGTGCTTTAATCCATGAAGGAAGCGCATTTGCAGCAATGATAATTGCAGCAGCCAATACCCAAACAAGTGAACGCATAATACGTTCGTATTTTTTCTTTCGTGTTTGTACACGAATAACATTTTTACTTTGCAGTGTTTTCAACCACTTGTCCTTACAGTCGTATTCACTATCATTATCGACGATTATTATAAATGATTTACTATGATAACGGTTTTTTTCTGTTATTGTGATGACGTACAATACGGTGTCGATATAATTCTCTATTAACGATAGTTTTTTGCATGGGGTGACCATCGGTACAGCAATCGTCTGTTCCATGAAAAAGAAGCGGTCGGACTGTTGTCGATAACAAAAGCAACAGAGCATGTCGCAGTATTATTTGATGTGTCAGTTGCTCTGAATGTAACGGTATGCCATCCGTCCGTAATGGTGTGTGAGTTCCAGAGTGCAGTAAAAGTCGGTTCACTGCCGTTCATGGAAATCCATGTGCCGCTGTCAATACGATACATAACACTTTGTACGGCAATATTATCATGCGCAGTAACTCTCAGGATGTTATTTGTACCGGTAACATATTCCGGAACAAATTCCGGTACTATGGTTGGAACGCTGGTATCGGTATTAGTGCTTCCGGTATTTGCCTGATACCAATTTGAATATCCAACATACGTATCATACGGATCGCGCCCATTGAGTGGCGGGTCATCCGGTCCCATATACACATCGAATTGAAAACACGTAATAGCAGCAGCAAGTTCCTGTTCAAAGAGAAGTTGTTCAATGATACGATTCGGATTTGCCGGTTGTGCCGCAAAAGGGGCGGGATAAACACTGACAACACGGAATGTTTCCATATCACTCCAAAAATCAATGCCATAGCTATCGCATGCAGTCTTAACAGCGTGCATATGACCAATCATATTTCCGTATATATGATGATACCCTTCTTTATTGCCATCTGAACGTGCACCGGCACCATCTTGAAAGGCAACAATATCAAGTCCGGTTCCGTTTAATACATCGTGATACCAATTATGTAATGCATCATGAGTGATGAACCCTCCGGCAAATGGAGCGATGATTGTTTTCCAGTTTGCCTGTATTGCATGAATATGCGTTGTAATGTCATACAAGTAATTATGTACGGCAGTTTTACTCGCCGTCGAATTCCAATGCAAATCTTCAAGTTCAAACGGATAATAAAATCCTTTTAATGCCGGTTTTGACCCATACAATGCATTAATTTCATCAACAATGGTAATGTTTTTATTTTTCTCAGTTTGGCAATAATTTGCCTGTTCAGTTTCATTCGGCGGCCATTCATATTCAAGATAATCCCAGTGTAGTCCAAGGTAAACATCAAAACCAATTTGTTCAGCAGCATTTAATAAATTTGAAGTCATTTGTGCTCCATTTTCAGGCCATGTACTTGTTGGATAATGAGCAAAATTGTTTGTTCCGTCTTCATTTGCCAACCACTGGACAATAATATGATTCATGCCGACAGCTTTCATTCTTGTTAGTTCCGCTTCCCATTGTGCTTGAGTCCATGTCGGTATTGTGCCGGTTGGCTGAATGAATGAACCGCTAATACCTTTTTGTGCGGGGGAATAGTCATTGCCGACGGAGAATGACCATGTTTTGTTTTGTTGTGCATTGCCGGCGCGGTCGCTAATATCAAGATTGATTGCAACATTTTGACCAGCGGTTAAATATACGGCACCGCTTTGTGGGGGATTGCCCTGACCGGGTTGGACATTTGTTGAATGGAAAACGAGCATACCGGTATCAAATGAGAATGCATCAGGAGCGTTTGCGAAGGTATAATCGACATTGTTGACGGTCAATACGATAGAAGCGGTATCAATTCCCGAATGTGTGTCTTTTATATAAGCAGCAATAGTCGGATTATCACGACCGATAGTAACAGCGTTCATGGGTATCGTATAGATAACCTCCGGTGCTGTTGTATCGGTTATTGATGTTGTACGTTCATATTGGTCGATATAAATATCAACCGGACCGAACGCGGAACCATTTTGCTGAAAACGTACGCCATATGATATAATTGCATCCAGATCAAGTATGTTGTTTTGATTATTAAATAAGACAGAAAAAGATGAAATCGGGACTTCAATTTTTGTCCAGTTCGTTGTCGGCAAGGGATTATTGATCGTTACATACCACCATTCATAGTCATTGTAGTTTCCCGGATTCGCAGCATCATCTTTGATGATAATCCGACATTGTGCATTCGCCGGCAGCGGATTAGCTGCTTTAAGCCATACGGATATATGTGTTGTTTCACGCCAATCAACATGTGCGGACATATTATTAAACCAATCAAATTGTGAATACAGTGATTGTAATCGGATGCGTGTTTTAATGGAATGAACCCCATCATGATAACGTTCTGTGGTTAATGCTGTTGATTGACTTTGCCCGCCGGCAGGATATACCTGCGTCCAGTAGGTTACTTGCCAATTTTCCATCATATCAATTGATTGTACAGCAAACTGTGCATAAACAGCAGTACTCAATACTATAAGTACTATGATGATACAGAATACCATACGGAATGGGTATATTACAGACAGCATTCCACAACCTCTTCCGAGTATTGCACATCCAAGTATTATTCCTATCTCACCATTATTATAAATATAACAGCAAATTACAGATTTTTCAATTGTTTAACATGTTTTATTTCTTACGGTAATTATTATCACACTACCGGTCTATTCAAATTATTCTTTCTGCCTATTGACAAGTATCATTACTATTGTACTGTTTACATCTATAAAAGAGACTATACAATCGGAGCGGCAGTATTCATGTCATTAAATATCACTAATATATCAAAGCATTACGGTACAATGCCGGTATTGTCCGATATTTATTGTACAGTTCCTCGAAATAGTATTGCGGGCATTATCGGTCCGAATGGTGCCGGTAAATCGACGCTTTTAAAAATTATCGCCGGTATTGAAGATGCGGATTCAGGGAATATTGCCATTGATGATTATCAATCAGATTCCGGCGGAAATAGATTATCACTTCTTGCGTATATGCCGGAACGATTAGGGCTGTATCCGCAGTATACGGTTGCAGAGATAGTAACGTTTTTTGAATCAACAACCCGCCGACGGGATGAACATCTTTTTAAACAATTAAGATTACACAGCGTCTATACCACAAAGATTATTAATTTATCAAAAGGGTTTTACCAGCGGGTTAAACTGTATCTTGCATTAAATAATGATAAACCATACATATTATTAGATGAGCCATTTGATGGGTTTGATCCGATACAGTTGCGTGAGCTGCAAGCAATACTCCATGCTGTCCAATCGGAAGGGCGGACGATTATTCTTACCATTCATCATTTATATCTTGCAGAGAGAATATGTGATTACATTATTTTATTGCATAACGGGACGTTGTTTGCTGCAGGAACGAAGCAGGAGCTAAAAGAAAAATACACCGCTGATAATCTTGAAGAAATATTTATTAAGGCGCTGTAATGAAATTATTTCGTACGCTGTTGAAAAAAGAAATACATGATTTATTTACTCTACCTGCTGCAGGTTTTATTTATCTTATTATCAGTATAATTGTCGGGTATAGTTATAAAGCGGCAGTTCAGTTGTACAGCAATGCCAGCATCAGTGCACTACAAGACCCGTTATATGCGGCAGGGTTTGAACCAATAAAAGGTATTTTTGTTCCATCGTTCGGGGGGGTGTTTATTGCCGTATCATTGTTTGTACCGTTTTTGTTTATTCATTATATCACGCAGGAAAAACGAAATAATACTTTCCCATTATTATTGCAGGTGCCGTATTCATATTTTCAGATTATCACTGCCAAGATAATTGCCGCGGTGTTGTATTATCTTTCATTGTTGCTTTTTATGATTCCGGCACTTCTCCATTGGCAGATAATCGGCGGTCATACGGCGATGGGGGAATTATTATTATTATTCTGCGGATATGTATTATATGGGGTGAGTATTATTGCTATTTGCTTTTTATCCGGTAATATATTTAATGACGGAGCCCGCGCTTCAATTATTGCACTACTCCTTATTATCGTATCATGGCTTATAGATTTTGGCAGTGAAGTGAATATTTCACCAGTCGTGGTGTTTCTTTCACATTGGACACTTACTGCAATGTTAAAAACATTTGAAAATTCGATTGTATCAACTGCTGCAGTATCATATTTTATCCTTATATCCGCAGCTCTCTTCGGCGGAGCGTACTATGTAATACGAACAGATAGGAAAAAATTCAAAAAAACAATTATTATCAGTATCGTATTGCTTGCAGTGTTGTTTGCCGTTTCACAATCAGTGGTATATACCCGTGATATTTCGGAAAGCCGGCGTAATTCTTTTTCTCCACATGTTGAAAAGGTATTGCGAAAACTCGACTCATTGCGCATCACGATATACATGGCAGGAAACGATTCGCGCTATAAATACTATAAGCATGAGTTTTTAGATCCGTTGAAACTGATTAACCGGAATTGTGTCATTACCATAATTGAAGATAATCCGGAGAAGTACGGATTGTTTGAGTATAGTGCCGACGGTACAGTGCAGTCAACCTATTCAAGCAGTATCGAAGAGGTAATACGTATACTTTTTGAACTTGCGCATGTTTCCGATACACCGCAAGAGCAGATGCAGGCATTTCAAGGCTGGCCGTTAACGGCAACAAAGCAGCAATCAACGGTTATCGTATTATTCTACTATTTATTATTGCCACTTATACTTGGGGGGATATATATATTAATGCTGTTTGGAGGGAAAAACAAATACAACAAAGAGATTGAAAAAAGTCGAGTTTTGTTGTAATATGCGCTATGGAGGTATTCGTATGAAACATAAAATAGCATTTATTATTACTTTGTTCATCATTCCTGGATTATTATTATGTGCAAATAACTCAGCGACTCCTGCTCATCCTCTCTCCGGACCTCCTATGAAAACACAATTTAACCCGGTTGTTGGTGTATGGCATTTAGAAAAATCAGAAACGAATACGGTATACGCTGTTGACGGCAGAAACTGGGAGAAGGGTTTATTTGCGGATGGTGTCGTTGAAAATGCAAAACGTATGTATGGGTCACGATATGCAGAGTTTTTAGACAATCTGGAAGCATATAAGTATTTTCCATTGTCAATATATGGAGAAGTTTCTAATTTCACCGGTGGTATAATAACCGTTCGGTTTAAAACAATCAGCGGTCGGATTGATCAGGCAGCGGGTATTGCATTTAATATACAAGAAAACGGTGATTATCTCGTTATTCGTGCTAATCCGCTGGAAAATAATATTGTATTGTTCAAGATGGAAAAGGGAGTTCGTTCATCGGTTCAATGGATTCGTAATGTACCGGTTCCAAGTAAAACATGGCATACGCTTAGTGTTGCCATTCATGGCAATACGGTAACAGGCTTATTAAACGGTAAGAAATATATACAGTATACCCATCCGAAGAAAATATCCGGACGTGTAGGATTATGGTCGAAAGCTGATTCATATGTTGTATTTGATCGGTTTGTCGTTGAGAAGAAATAACGCGCGTATAGAAGCAATGCGACGGTACAAAATAAGGTGTTTATGCTTGCTAAACGGTTATCTTTGAGGTATAGTCGCTTTATACAATAAAGTGAAAATAGAATTGATTTTTTACTTAATTTTCAGCATTGAATATTCGACAATAGAGTATCAGTAATGCCGGAAATAATACTGAAAAAAAGTAAAAAAATATCGGAATTTTAGTTAAGGATTTTATAAAACCGCCGATACATTAGATAGAGAAAGGCAGGTATATGCGATGGACATTCATGGCATAAACGGCATAAACAAAATAAATCAGATTAAGAAGCAAAAACAGGTTTCTGAGTCAAAACGCATTATTCCGCAGAAAACAGATTCGGTTGAAGTATCCGATAAAGCGCGGCATATGGCGGAACTTGAGAAAGTGCGGGAAGCGGTTAAGGCTGCTCCGGACATTCGTATTGATAAAGTCAATGCGGCAAAAGAAAAGATTAAAAACGGAACCCTGATCAGTAAAGCGGTTATTAATGAGATTGCCGAACGTATTGTTGATAATCTTGGAATGTAACAATATAATGACCGTACGAAAATAAAGAATATGCAATAATGACGGGCAACCATGTACGGTTGCCTGTTTTGTACTATCCCTGATATACAGCGCTATTACCGGAGCTCGTGTATTGGGGGTGAATAATTTCAGGAGCAGATAGTATGGAAGACGCAAAATATTTTTCGGTGCTTGCTCATGTAACTCCCCGTGAAGCTGCATATAGTATTCGTCGTGAGAGTCCGCAATGTATCGCTCTGATATGTAAGTATTTATCACCGGATATAATACATGCGCTGTTTGAATACTTTGATGATGAAAAAGTTGATATGATACTTAAACGTCTTGCATCGGAAACAGTGGTGCGTCGTAGTTTAGTTGAAAAAATTAATACTAAAATTATCGAACGGGTTGCAGATATTCGTGATCCGGCTGAAATGGAGCGTTAAACAGTGCGGAATGAAATCACACAAGAAAATTTAATTCTCGTTACACAGGATCATCTTGAGCAGCTTGGGTATATCATTGGATCAGTATCTCGTTTATGGGCGCACTCATTAGAAACGTTTCTGCAGCTCCCTATACGAATTGAATGGGATCATATTCGTCCGGTGAAGTGGGGGCGTGCATTGAAAGAATGTAATCATACGGATATTTTTACGACATTGCAGTTAATGCCATTACCATCAATTACAACGTTAAGTATTGATCGTACATTAGCGTATGTGTTCATTGATAGAATGCTCGGCGGACCGGGGGAAGTTTTTCAGGAACAGTGTGATCGCCGACCTACTGATATTGAGCATACAGCATTAGCATATCCAATACGGAAAAGCGGGGAGTTTATCAGTAGAGCATTACAGGATTTATTTACAACAAAACCGTTGATGAGTGAGAACGCTGATATGCATACTATTGAATCATTACTGCCGTTTGAAGAAGCAACATTGGGAATGCGCTTCACCGTAACAACACCGACACAAGAAGGAACCATTCATTGGATCGTACCGCTTGAAACATTCCGCCCGTTTTGGCATAAACTTGATCCTGCATATTCAGGTATGTAGCATCAGGGTATTGATCACTCGAAAATAACATTACACGATAATAATGCTTTGCTTTTGCTGCGGGTTATCTAATATAGTATGCACGAAGAGAGAATATCCTAAAAACAACATTATACGATATGTGCCGCTTTTTTATTAAAACCGTATCTGATGAGAAGAGTATTGAATATCGACATTCACGGTACCGGCGTTTTCCCAGTTTGCAATACACGGAACAGACCCGATAAACAGGCATATTGATAAAAGTATTGCGCATGAAATCTTTGAAAAATAGTATTATATAATATTGATACTCTTAATACCGATACTCAAGTGTCAGTTTTATTTCAAAAACATTATAATTATAAAAACTAATATCCGAATTTGACTGACTATGTTTATAGGAAAATCCCGGCGTCAAATAGACATATTCACGTAAATTCGTTGGTTTTGAAAGTGTCAGCATAAATACATGCTGTAATTGTTTTCGTGAGTTTACCCATCCCCCGCGTCCGTCATCCCATATCGGCAGATGGGGGTTATACTGATACCAGTACGATACCGTGGTATTAAAAAATGATCGGGTATTGACTTTCAGTGATAATAGAGAAGAGAGCCCGACTTTATAAAATGAGTAATTACGACTTAACGTAAGGACACTGTTTATGCTTTTTGGATAATATTGATTCGCTTTAAACGAGGTATACGATATTGTTGATACAGATGATAAAGTACGTGATTGGTATCGATAACCGGTATCAATATCATGTAAATTTTCTTTAATCTTTGTATCAGCATTTGGTATTTTTTCCTGATCGTATGGGACTTGCTGATTTAAATAAGTGTAATTGTAATTATAGTCAAACAAAATGAAGTTGTTTTTTTTGAATTCATACGTAGAGGATAGTTGAGGACTGAACCGATGATTATTTAACGGGAAACGTTTTTTATCGTTTATTAACGAGTCTTTTGTTCCTGCAGTTGCCGGATTATTAATATAGTCCTGATAAAGATAAATAATATCAAGGTAATTCGGATATCGCTGATAATGATATGCAAAAGCGGCATCAAGATGAATGGTGTCCATCGGCTGTAGTGCATATGAGAGTGCACCGCCATAGGTCATATTGTCAAAAAGACCGGAGCCGATTTTTTCATTGCGGCTGTAATTATAGAACTGATTATAAAAATCTCCTTTAAGACTAATAGATGAGGTGGTATTGAGAATACGTTTATATTCAGCACGAAAGTATTGATTTTGCTCGCGTGTTCCGTAATTAAATGAACTGACAGGGCTGTCAATGATTGCGTTTCGTGCTTCAAATTGTGCGTTTATAAGTAAACTATTGATTTTATTAAATGATTTCATAAAACCAAGACTTGCATACATATCAGGAACCATCGTTGTTTCGCGGAAAAAACGATCAATTTTTCCTAATGCGGATGAAGGTTTATCAGCATCATCAACTTGTGAAGGTGCAATCATAACGCGATTATCGAGTTTCACGCTGATAAAAACAGGAAAAGTCGCAATTTCAGATTCCGGTGTTACATTCGGATATTCATCCATGGCAAAATCACCTTCTTCAAGGTTTTTTGTTTGCAGTTCAGCGGCTAATGCGGTAATAACATTGCCGAACATATATTTTACGAGAATTTTTGCATTATTAACATCTGCCGCTTCGCCACGTTCAACAAGTACCTGAGATCCGGTGTCCAGATTAACTAATTGCAATGCAAGGGCATATGCATTATTTGTCGGATAGATGATACTTGCGATACAAAATGCAGCTTTATTGTCACCGGAGCTGTTGTTTTTTTCAGTGATACATTGTGCAGAAAAACATTTATTATCATCATCGGTATATGATATATCATTTTCAGCAACGACTTCAATAGCCTCATCATCATAACATGCATTAGCAATTTGTTTTCGTATCGCTGCTGTCAATGTATCAGAAACAGAACCCTCAGTGTTAAAAAGAAGAGCAACAGTTGTTGTTTCCTGCTGAGAGGTGTTGGTGGCTGAAACTGCTTCATTGGGTTGAGGAGCGGAGTCTTGAGCAAAAACAAGCATTGCAGAGCTGAATATACTAATAAATAAAAGTAATATGTATTTTTTCACAGTCATGATTTATTCCTTTGAGAAGTTGATAAGCCATTGGACGTATGGTTGAATAACCAGTGTTGCATTCGGGTATATTGCAATACCGCTTTTAAAGAATCTGCCGGCGGATTGTAATTTGAATACATATCCCTGATTGATAAATTGATATCCCATCATTGCGGTAACTTCATTTTTAACAAAGCGATGCATGTTCAATCCGATCGTTAATGAGAACTCATCGAGTTGATTAATGTTTTTACTGGCAGATGTTGAAAGCTCAGGGCTTATCATTTTAGCGTTACAATGGGAATATTTCATTGCAACGAAGAAGCGCATATCATCTTCAAGATTCCAAAAAGTTGTCAATGACGGCGATATACCATCAATCTTTGAAGAGAGGTCTTGCTTGCTTTCTTTTATTTTGCCTAATGCATTCGTTTCATCTTGAGTAAGGGTTTTTGCAATTTCATCAAAAACATATTTACCGCCAATCCAATTCCAATAGGTCATATTCAGAATAAAACCGGGACGGTTGACCTTTGGTTCGAGGATACGTGCTTTGAAGGAAACAGCCGGGTTTACAAGAATCGTGCTGAGAAATGTTGCATAAAACTGATACCGATGATTAAACGGGCTGGTGCTGATATCACTAACAGTATAATCGTATGCAAGGATATTGTCGTTTTGATGTTCAACGAAGTGCATTGCCGGATTGATAATGGATGCGGGAATAAAATCCATTTCCGCAGCACATACCGTTACAGTGATGCTTATTACGAGCATCACCACAAAAAGAATGATGTGTTTATTCATGTAGAACTGCCTTTATAAGAGTATTATGGTTATTTTCTGTAAAGATAACAAACATTTATACAAATGATGTAATGATATGAATCTTACATCAATTCCTGAATCAATGCAACTGGAAGATCCGGCGTAATGACTAAATCAATATCATCTTCATAATTATTCAAGTCGGTCGGATCAAAGTTATAAATCAGATTAACTGCAGTTTGACCAAGAATGAAGAATAAATCGTTTATTGAGCCGTCAAGATCATCTGTTGAAACCTCAATACCGGCTTTTAAGAGATCTTCACCTTCGTTATTGATAGCAAATACTTGAACAATCATGGTGTTTTCACCGGGATCTGCACCATTCTCATCGACAAATGTCGGATCAACATAATTATAATATACATATGCTGTCGTAACCGGTATATTACCATTACGGGCATCACCGCGTGATTTAAAGATCGTATTATTTTTAGGAATGTCAATTTTAACAATCTCACCGATACCGTCATTATTAAAATCACGCCAATTAGCACTGTTGTTATTGACCAAGCGTGTCCATATTTCTTTTGATACAATGTTCTTTTCCCAATCAGAGCCATTTAATGTTACATGACGATAAAGATAGGGGCGTTTACCTTCAGTTGTTGTGGTGAGCCCTTTGAAGTCTTCAATGTAAAAACTATTGTCATCGCTTTCAAAGAGAGTTGGGAGATAATATACTGTTTGCGAGAAATCTATCGGTAAATCTTTTGTGAAATCAATTGTCCATAGTTTTAAAGTTAAACCGGAATCACGTTCATTGAGTATAACAACCTGAACGACATCTTTTGCGGGACGCATATAGCGTTCTTCAACTCTGGTTACATCGCCATCAACATCGATAAGTGTACGACCGGCAACAATATCGGTCGAACGACGCTGCGAGAGAATTGAACTGATACTTTGCATATCTGTTTTACTGCTGAGATGAGCTGCCTGAATAATTGCTTTATTTTGCATGCGTGCAGTATCTGCCTGCAGGCGTGGTGCAATCGGTATACCCGCATAGAGTGAAAGAACCATTTGTTTTGTCGGGCGGACTATTTTCCAGCTGCCATCGTTGTTTATAGAAGCAAGTTTCCGTTTCGGTAATTTTTTATTATTATCACCGAAAGTCATACATCCTTCACTAACGTAAATATTAACCGCATCAGCATTTTCCTGAACCTGCAGGATAAAACGTGTACCACGTACGCCGGCAACGGCAATAGGAGTGTTAATACTCATTTTTTCGTCTTTTTTAAGTTTTGATATTTTCCCGAAAATACGTCCAACAGCGAGGTCAAAGAGAAGCTCACCGGTGGTATCTGTTTTCTTAATGGTAAAAATGGAACTCGGAGCAATTTTAATAATATCACCGCGATAGCTTTTCAGTTGAATTGCTGCGTTTTCTGCGGTTTTAATCATTGTCCCTGCGGGCAGAACCTGCTTAATATGAGCAAGATGCCAATCACCGTTATTACCGGATCGGTAAATAACACGACCGCCGACGAAGGTAACGATGTATTGATTTGCATCAAGTGCGAAAACGGCGGTTACCAATAACAGACTCATAATACTTAGTATTATTAGTTTTTTCATAATACTTTCCTCCTAGATTTTATATCCCCACGGATATATATTTCTTACAATGGTAATAAAAACATACAATCTATATTCATTTACACTTTCACTTATAATTATAGCACTATACATGCCTATCGTCAATAAAATGTTAGGAAAATGCCATTTATTTTTAATATTAAAATGTGCGGAATATATGGATATTATTCAATATCAAGCTTGAGCCCTTCTTCAATTTTCATGTCATCAGTCGGCGCAGCGCTGTCTTCGCCTATAACAGCGGGAATATCCCAGCTGGGAGTTTGGATGCCGTCTGATTGAATGTCAGCAGATTGCCCATTATTTAGGAATATTGGTACTGCAATTTGCCCGTTACTGCCGCAGGGAATCTTAAAATTCGGATCGCGCAAATGCCCGAGGGCGATAGTTATTTCGGGCGCCTGAACATAATCAGGATATAGTTTAAGGAAATGTTCCCATGCACGAATGGTATTACTTCGATTACAAAGAAGTCGATAATAAATAATGCCTTCGTTTAAGTATGAAAAAGCATGATTGCTATTAATTTCACGAAGACGGGAATACGCTTTCAGTGCTAATTCAGGTTCTCCGCTGTCCGCGAGTGCATTGGCAAGTACAAAAACAACATTAGTATTTTCGGGTTCTAAATCAGCGGCTTTTCCTAAATGAGCGACGGCTCCCTTAAAGTCATTGTTTTTATATTCTATTCTCCCGACATTATAATATGCAGTGAAGACTTCAGCATCAATTTCAATAACCTTTCGGTAATATACTTCAGCAAGCTCGAATTTTCCTCGCGCAAAGTAATTATCGGCTTTTTGCATATATTTATCACGAGTGCTTTCTGCAGCGGTTATAAATGCAGTAAATATAGTACAAATCAAAAGTAATGCTATAAGAACAAATATTGTTCGTAATGCAACAGCCTGCATATTATACCTTCCAAAAAAGTAATCATATGATGCAACGTCTATATTTAATATATCGAACATTTCGGGAATTGTCTGACTTTTATTTGTCGAATCTTGCCATACATATGCTCCATGATTGAAAATATTGTTTATTTTTACTTATTTTGTATATGAAATCATCTTGACATAATGTAATAATATATAGATTATAACTCCATGAATACTGCAAATAAAATAACTTCCATTCGTTTGATACTTGCACCGATATTGTTGTTCGTGTATGTCCTGGCACATCATTCGGATATACTCGTTCCTACGATATATACTGCAAGTGCTCTGTGTATATTATTTCTTATCATTGAACTTAGTGATATTTTTGATGGGATTATTGCTCGAAAAAAAATGATGGTAAGTGCTTTGGGTAAAGTGCTTGATCCGTTTGCCGATGCACTTGCACATAGCACCTATTTTATTATTTTATTTGACCGTGGTATTATACCGGTGTGGATATTTACGCTACTTATATATCGTGATTTATTACAGGGGTTTATTCGTGTTCGAGCGGCATATAGTGGTATTGCATTGCAAGCACGAGCGAGCGGTAAAATAAAAACGGTTGTGCAGTCGGTTTGTGTCGGGTTGCTGTTTTTTGAGCGTTTAATGGACGCCTTTCACGTCAGAGGACTTTTTATTCTTGACGGTAACGGAGCTGTTCTGTATACAGTAGCTGTTCATTGGTTGTATGTATTGGCTCCGTATATTATCCTTGCAGTATCGGTGATTTCTATTGCTGATTACATTCAAGCAAACCCGTTTGTTTTAAAAGAAGAATAACTATAATATGTAATAACATATTAAATAAGTAAGAGGAAGGAGAAAAGATGTATAAAAACATTATTATACTGATGCTCATCGGTAGTTTGAGTATAGCGGCATTTGCCGGTTCAACCGTTACCGGACCAACCGGTTTAATATTTATTCCGACGTGCAACAGCAGGACCTCATTGGAACCGGGGCAGATTGAGGTAGCGTATAATTATCTGAATTCAGGACTTGTCGGTCTTGGTATTGCACCTCCCGGATATGATGGTATTCATTATTTAGCGATGACAGCCGGTGTATTTAAAATGTGGGAAATGGGGTTTTCAAAAGGTTTTGGCGACGCGACCGACTGGAATCCATTTTTGTTTAATATCAAATGGAATATCCCCGGATCAAGCGGACGTATTATTCAGCCCGGATTACTCAGCCGTGTTAAATATTATACTGCTGACCGTGATAATCAGCTTGAAGGTCAAATTGCTTTTCTTATGACTATGCCGTTTGGCGGAGCAAGCAAATTAACACAATCCGGTGCGCATACGATATTTGGTTTTGATTCAGAATATGGCATTGAATCAGTTCTGTTTGGAATGGGCTGGGACTGGCGTGTTTTTAAACCGATGTATCTTATAACTGATTTTATCAATGAAGGAATGCGCGGTGCATTGAGTTTGGAAGCGCGCTTTATTCCGACCTATCCGAAAGAATGGCTGCATTTGTATATCAGAATAACTGATTTACTTGATGCGGATCGAACATTTGGTTTTGGTCTGAGTGCGAAACTTTCATTGTTGAAGTAAACAATATACTCAATATATCAGGCGATTATAAAAAATATAAACCCGTCAGGTTCTATTGATCCGGCGGGTTTTATACTAAAAGAGTTCTTAGTAAAAATAGTTGTTTAATTTCTCTTTTAGGGTTTTTGCGATATAATGCTTCATTATTGCAATCGGCTTTTAATATGCATGCGCCATCAATTTTGCTTATGATACTAAAATAAACAATGTTTGTATGGTTAAACGGTATATTGTTGTATCGATGTGATTGATAGTGAGCAGAAAAATATTGACATTAAATATAATTTATACAATAATTGCTTTTCTGAAAGCATTTGTCAGTCGGTAGCGAAGAGAAGGGCATAGCCGTTAATTTGTTTTACTGCGACGTATAAACGTCATTGCCGATATGGCTGCATATTAAAGGAAATCCCATACGTTGTACTGTGAAAGACGGGTTTATTAAAACACCCGTAAAACCGACATTAAGGAGACGATTGTGGCTGAACAATTGACCGGCGCTCAAATAATAGTGCGCATGTTGAAAAAAATGAATGTTGACGTTATTTTCGGATATCCCGGCGGCAGTATTATGCCGGTTTTTGATGAGTTATATAAAGAGAAATATAATGTCATTATTGTACGCCATGAGCAGGCAGCAACTCATGCAGCTGATGCGTACTATCGTACAACCGGAAAACCCGGTGTTGTTATTGTAACTTCAGGACCGGGCGCAACCAATACCGTTACCGGTTTAGCAACAGCAGCGCTGGATTCGATTCCCATGATATGTATTTCCGGTCAGGTGCCGACTTCAATGATTGGTAATGATGCATTTCAGGAAGCGGATGTAAGCGGTATTACAGCGCCAATTACAAAACATAATTATTTAATTAAAGATCCGGGGAAAATTGCAGAGACATTAAATAATGCTTTTTATATTGCAATGACCGGACGTCCGGGTCCCGTTGTTATTGATGTGCCGAAAGATATGCAAACGGCAACGGTTGAATATATTGAGCCGGGTGAAGCATCAATGCGTAGTTATAAACCGGTTACTGAAGGGAATGAAAAGCAGATTGCAAAAGCAGCTGAACTTATAAATGAGGCAACACGTCCGTTGTTTTATACCGGCGGCGGTATTATTATTGCTGATGCGGAAAAAGAGCTGACGGAAATCATTACGAAAACGAATATTCCGATTACACAGACCCTATTGGGCTTAGGCGGCGTTCCGGCACGGATTCCGCAGTTCATTGGTATGTTGGGCATGCATGGAACGGCGTATGCGAATTATGCGGTTCAGGAATGTGATTTGTTAATAGCGGTCGGCGCGCGTTTTGATGATCGTATTACCGGGCGCATGAAAGATTTTGCACCGCATGCAACAATTATTCACGTTGATATTGATCCGGCGAATATATCAAAATCGGTTGAAGTTGATATTCCCATTGTCGGTGATGCAAAGAATGTTTTAAAGATGATGATAAAGCATGTTAAAAAGCGAACGGATTTAGATGATTGGTGGGCACGTATTCAGGAATATAAAGAAAAGCATCCGTTAGTGTATGATACCGGCAGTGAAATTATTAAACCGCAAATGGTTATTGCTGAATTATCAAAATTAACTGACGATGATGCGATTATTACAACTGAGGTTGGTCAACATCAGATGTGGGTTGCTCAGTATTATGATTTCCAAAAACCGCGAAGGTTATGTACGTCAGGCGGATTAGGCACTATGGGATATGGATTTCCTGCTGCAGTCGGGGCGAAGATTGCAAACCCGAAACAGCTGGTAATTAATATTGCCGGTGATGGCTCAATACAGATGAATATTCAGGAAATGGGTACAATAGCTAATTATCATATTGGCGTTAAAAATCTTATTTTGAATAATGGTTATTTGGGCATGGTGCGACAATGGCAGGAACTCTTTTTTGATCGGCGTTATAGTGCGGTTATGCTGACTCATCATCATAATCAAGAGTTAAAAAGTGTACCGGCGCATCGTGATACTGATGCATTGAAGGATTATCTGCCTGATTTCATGAAACTGGCGGAAGCGTATAATGTACGAGGAATACGCTGTACAAAACAAAGTGAGGTTATTCCGGCATTAAAGGAAATGATTAAGGATCCGGATGAGCCAATGATTGTTGAGATGCGTATTGCTCCTGAAGAAAATGTTATGCCGATGGTTCCTGCCGGTGCGGCATTGCATGAAATGTTGTTAGCGTAAAATAGGATAACGATAATGGAAAAAACAGAACTTTATACAATATCAGTACTTGTTGAAAATCATTTTGGCGTATTGTCGAAAGTGAGCGGGTTATTTAGTGCACGCGGCTTTAATATTAAAAGTTTATCAGTCGGGGAAACAAAAGATCCGACGATATCACGAATGACAATCGTTGTTGAAGCAAGTGGGCGTATTCTTGAACAGGTTAAAAAACAACTGAATAAACTGGTTGATGTTATTAAAATTATTGATATGACCAGTCGTGCATCAATTGAGCGAGAGCTCATGATTTTAAAAGTTGAAACAACTGAAGGAAAGCGAGCGGAAATTTTTACCGTTGTAAATGCTTTTCGAGCAAAGGTTGTTGATATATCGCAAAAAGATATTTCTATTGAAATAACCGGAAATATTGATAAAGTAAATGCGTTTGTTGCAATTATGCGTCCGTATGGTATTAAAGAACTTGCTCGTACGGGTAAAGTGGCGATTGAACGCGGAAAAAAGTAAAAAGTAATAGGAGTTATAACGATGGCAACAATGTTTTATGACAAAGATATTAATAAAGAAGCCCTGCAGGGAAAAACAATTTGTATAGTTGGTTACGGTTCTCAGGGGCATGCGCAAGCACAGAATCTCCGTGACAGCGGATATACTGTTATCGTGGCTGAATTAGAAGGTACTGATAATTTTAAAAAAGCACAACAGGACGGTTTTCAGCCGAAGAGTGCAAAAGAAGCATCAAAAGAAGCTGATGTTATTCAAATTTTGTTGCCTGATCAGCATCAGGCGCGAATATATAAAGAAGAAATTGCTGAAAACATGACAAGCGGTAAAGCCTTAGTATTTAGTCATGGCTTTAATATTCATTACGGATATATTACACCACCTGCTGATGTTGATGTGTATATGGTTGCTCCGAAGGGTCCCGGGCATTTAGTCCGCAGAACGTATACTCAGAACTCAGGGGTCCCGGCATTAGTTGCAGTGTATCAGGATGCAACCGGTAAAGCATTGGATCTTGCGAAAGCTCATGCCAGTGGTATCGGTGCCGGCCGAGCAGGTATTATTCAAACTACTTTTAAAGAAGAAACAGAGACTGATCTTTTTGGTGAACAGGTTGTCCTGTGCGGAGGTCTTGTGGAACTCGCAAAGAAAGGCTTTGAAACATTAGTTGAAGCGGGTTATCAGCCCGAAATTGCCTACTTTGAGACATTCCATGAATTGAAACTAATTATTGACCTGATGTATGAAGGCGGTATTGCCACGATGAATAATTCAATTTCAGACACCGCTGAATACGGGGAATACGTTTCAGGAAGGCGTGTGATTGACAAACGGACGAAGAAAGAAATGGGTAAAATATTAAAAGAAATCCAGACAAAAAAGTCCGGCACACCTTCTAAATTTGCAGCCCAATGGGTTAACGAATGCGAAAACGGAATCCCTAATTTCAAAAAAATGCGGGAAGAAATGAATACGCATCAGATTGAGCAGGTTGGTGAAAAACTTCGCAACATGATGAGCTGGATTAAACACTAAACACAGAAACCTGCATAACCCTAACATATTACACTATTAAAGGAGACATGTGATGCCGAGAAAAAAAGCATCTTTAAAACAAGGGAAACGTATATACATTTTAGATACCACACTGCGTGATGGTGAACAAGCACCGGGAGCATCAATCAGTACTCAAGGCAAGCTGGATTTAGCGCGGCAGTTAGCGCGTATGAAGGTTGATGCTATTGAAGCAGGATTTGCCGTTTCATCACCGGTGCAATTTGAAGCGGTAAAAACAATAGCAACGAATGTTAAGGGACCGCGGATAATAAGTTTAGCACGGTCAGTTCCGATTGATATCAAAGCAGCGGCAGATGCAACTCGTCCCGCGAAAAAACGCGGGATACATGTATTTATTGCAACCTCTGATATCCACATGAAATATAAACTCAAGAAATCAAAAGAAGAAGTTTTAAAATATGCCGTGAAATCCGTAAAAATGGCAAAAGATGTATCACCGCATGTTGAGTTTTCATGTGAAGATGCAACACGAACACAATTGCCGTTTTTAGCAAAGGTTGTTGCTGCAACGATTGATGCCGGGGCTGATGTTATTAATATTCCCGATACTGTTGGATATACCATTCCCGGAGAATACAGTGCGATGATCGCATACTTATATAAGCAGGTACCGGCTTTGAAAAAGGTGAGACTGTCGGTGCATTGTCATAATGACTTAGGGTTAGCGGTTGCCAATTCATTAGCTGCAGCTGAAGCGGGTGCAGGGCAGATTGAATGTACTATTAATGGTATTGGCGAGCGTGCCGGAAATGCTTCATTGGAAGAAGTGGTTATGGGTATTATTACCCGTTCTGATTATTTCAAATGTTATACAAATGTTAATACACGTGAAATATATAAAGCCAGTCGTATGGTAACCGCGTTAACCGGGCATAAAGTGCAGGTTAATAAAGCCATTATTGGAGATAATGCTTTTTCGCATGAAGCGGGGATTCATCAGGATGGTGTATTGAAGCATCGGCAGACCTATGAAATTATGAAAGCAGAGGATGTCGGCTGGCCGTCAAATCGTATTGTCATGGGACGCCACAGCGGTCGTCATGCATTACAGAAAAAGGTTGAAGGGCTGGGATATACTTTGAAAGCACAGCAGCTTCAGCATTTATACGAGCGATTTTTAATTATTGCCGATAAAAAACGTGAAGTGTATGATGATGATATTATGGCGTTAATTGAAGAAGAATTGAATGTTACGCCAAAACTGTTTGTATTGGATTATTTCCATATCGTGAGTGGTGCATTTGATCAATCCGGCGGGACGACGGGTATTATACCGACGGCAACGGTTCGGATAAAAATCGGTAATACGGTTGTTCAGCATGCGGCAAGCGGTGACGGCCCGATTGATGCAATTTATCGGGCTATTGATAAATGTACTGATACCCCGGTTACCCTGAATGAGTTTTCTATTCAGGCACATACCGGTGGAAAAAGTGCTATGGGTGATGTACATGTTGTTGTTTCCGATGGAAAACGATTGTATAATGGCACGTCATCAGAAACTGATATTCTTGAAGCTGCGGCACGGGCGTATATGACAGCGGTGAATAAAGTTGCCTATTTTCGCCGTAAAGCCTCCGGCAAAAAGAAAACAACAAAAAAATCAGTATCAAGAAAGCGACGGTAATATATGGGACAAACGATAACAGAAAAAATATTAGCAGCACATTGTGATAAACAGGAAGTACATCCCGGTGAATTCATTGAAGCACGGGTTGATTTTTGTCATGGCAATGATGTTACGGCTCCCATTGCAATTCGGGAGTTTGAATCGCTGGGAAAAAGCGCTGTATTTGATAAAGAACGTATCGGGATAATACCGGATCATTTTGCGCCACCCCCTGATATACAGAGTGCAGAACAGATAAATATGATGCGACAGTTTTCTCGAAAATATGAGATAAAGCATTTCTTCGAACTTGGAGAAGTTGGCATTGAACATGCGTTGTTGCCTGAAAAAGGTCTCTCATTACCCGGTGATGTGCTCATCGGGGCTGACAGTCATACTTGTACCTATGGGGCATTGGGCGCTTTTGCAACCGGTGTTGGCTCAACTGATCTTGCGTATGCATTTGCAACAGGAAAAACATGGTTCAAAGTTCCCGAATCAATGAAGATTATCTTTAAAGGGAAAAAGCTTCCGAAATGGGTAGGCGGCAAGGATTTAATACTTGAGCTTATTGGAAAAATTTCTGTAAGCGGAGCCTTATATAAGACAATGGAGTTTACCGGTGAACTCGTACCGCATCTTTCGATGGATGCGCGAATGACGATTGCGAATATGGTCATTGAAGCCGGCGGGAAAAACGGTATATTTGCACCGGATGCTATTACCACTAAATATATCAAAAAACGCGCACAACGCACATGGCATAACTATGCATCAGATCCGGATGCGCACTATTGTGATGAAGTTGAGATTGACGGCAGTACAATGGAACCGGTTGTTGCATGTCCGAATTTGCCTGACAATGTTAAACGAGTTACCGAACTGACCAATGTTGTTGTTGATCAGGTTGTTATCGGATCATGTACAAACGGGCGGATGGAAGATTTACGGGAAGCGGCGCATATATTAAAAGGACGGAAAGTTAACCCGAATTTACGGGTATTGATTTTCCCCGGAACACAGGATATTGCACGGGAAGCGCAAAAACACGGGCTTGTTGATATTTTTCTGGATGCGGGTTGTGTTTTTTCAACGACAACCTGCGGACCGTGCTTAGGTGCACATATGGGTGTTTTAGCTGAAGGAGAAACTGCTATTGCAACGACGAATAGGAATTTCACCGGTCGTATGGGGCATCCGAAAAGCAGTGTTTATTTATCAAACCCGGCAGTTGCCGCGGCAAGTGCCGTACTGGGACGTATTGCTCATCCCGATGAAGTGCATTAAAGGAGATATGTATGTCTGATAGAAATATGCAATTAGAAGGAACTTGTTTTTGTTTTGGTGATAATATCAACACCGATGAGATTATACCGGCGCGCTATTTAACAACATCAAATGCTGATGAACTTGCAGCTCATTGTATGGAAGATGCGGATAAGGATTTTGTTACAAAGATGAATGCCGGTGATGTCATTGTTGGCGGGGCGAATTTCGGATGCGGCAGTTCACGCGAACATGCACCAATCAGTATTAAAGCGGTTGGCGTATCTTGTGTTATTGCGGTTTCGTTTGCACGAATATTTTTCCGCAACTGCATCAATATCGGAATGCCGATTCTGGAATGTCCTGAAGCTGCAGAAAAAATAAAATCAGGTGATCGGGTACGGATTAACCTTATTGAAGGAACTGTAGAAAACATAACACAGAATCAGCGCTATGCAGCAGAGCCGTTTCCGGCATTTATGCAGCGGATAATTGAAGAAGGCGGATTGATGGCATATGCGCGCGCACAACACTAAATGATGATTTTTTTTATTGCATATTTACGAAATATCGCATAGTACTACTGGTGATATACTCGTTCGTGTTTATATATGCGGATTAAAAATGATACTACAAGGTAAGGATAGAACGATGAAAACATATAAAATTGCTGTTATTGGCGGTGATGGAACCGGTCCTGAAGTTGTTGCTGAAGGAATTAAAGTATTGGATGCTGTCTCTGCCAAGAACGGATTTAAACTTGATTATGTAAAGTATGATTTTGGCGGGGAACGGTATTTAAAGACCGGTGAAACCCTTCCTGATTCTGCTGCGGATGAATTAAAACAATGTGATGCGATTTATCTCGGTGCGATTGGTCATCCCGATGTAAAACCGGGTATTCTCGAAAAAGGAATTTTGCTTCGTTTACGGTTTGAGTTGGATCAGTATATTAATCTGCGTCCGGTTAAATTATATGATAATGTTGAACAGCCGGTTAAAAATAAGGGTCCTGCTGATATTGATTATATTGTTGTCCGTGAGAATACCGGCGGGATTTATACCGGAACCGGTGGTGTTTCAATGAAAAATACGCCTCAGGAAGTTGCGGTTCAATCAATGGTATATAATCGGTTTCAGGTTGACCGAGTATTGCGCTGGGCATTTGAGTACACGAAACGCCGAAACAAAAAAAAGACGATCGGGTTGGTCGGTAAAACTAATGTATTAACGTACGTCTTTGACCTTTGGGAACGGGCGTATCATGAAATGGGCGAGCGGGATTACTCTGAAATTCGACGGGATTATTATCACGTTGATGCAACATGCCAATGGATGCTGACGCATCCCGAGTGGTTTGATGTTCTGGTTACCGGTAATATGTTTGGTGATATTATAACCGATTTAGCTGCAATTACACAAGGCGGTCTTGGTATTGCCGCCGGAGGGAATATTAACCCTGAAGGGGTATCAATGTTTGAACCGATTGGCGGAAGTGCTCCGAAATATACCGGACAAAATAAAATAAATCCGCTGGCAGCTATTGGTGCCGCACAAATGGCATTAGATATTCTTGGTGAATCGGATGCGGCAGCGCATATTGAGGAAGGGATAAAGAAAACAATACTAAAAATGGATTCAATGGCAGCAGGACGGATGGGGTTGACCACAACGCAAGTTGGTGACAGTGTTGCTGAGAATCTTGGATAATATACGAAAGGGATAATCGTAATGTCAAAAATTAATCTGGCAATAGTCGGCGCAACCGGTGCAGTCGGACGTGAAATGTTAAAAACAGTTGAAGCACGGAAGATTCCGGTTAATCGTCTTCGGCTGTTTGCTTCACATAGAAGTGTTGGTATGAAACTACCTTATCAGGGCAAGGATATTGAAGTTGAAGAACTTTCAGAAACGAGTTTTGAACGTCAGGATATTGATTTCGCCCTTTTTTCTGCCGGTGGCAGTATCAGTTCAAAGTTTGCCCCCATTGCAGCTAATAATAATTGTGCGGTTATAGATAATTCAAGTGCATGGCGTATGAAAGATGATGTTCCTTTAGTCGTGCCGGAAGTAAACCCGCATGATTTACGTACTCATAAGGGCATTATCGCAAATCCGAACTGTTCGACAATTCAAATGGTTGTCGTATTGAAACCGATTTATGATATTTCACCGATTCAACGAGTCGTCGTTTCAACGTATCAATCTGTTTCAGGAGCCGGGATGCGTGCAATGGCTGAATTACGTTCCCAGACTGAAGCTTTCCTCGCTGAAAAAGAAGTTGAAACAGAAAAATTCCCCTATCAAATAGCCTTTAATTGTATTCCGCATATTGATGTATTTCTTGAAAACGGGTATACCAAAGAAGAAGAAAAAATGGTGAATGAAACAAAAAAAATTATGGGAGATGACACTATTGGTATTTCTGCAACCTGTGTTCGCGTACCGGTTTTCGTTGGACATGCAGAATCTGTTAATATACAGACAAAAGATGCTATTTCAGTAAAAAAAGTTCGGAATGTGTTACAGTCTGCCGCCGGTGTGAAAGTCATTGATAATCCTGATAAGAACTTATATCCGCTGCAGATTGAATGTGCCGGTTTGGATGATACCTTTGTCGGGCGTATTCGTGAGGATAATACCATTAATAATGGGTTGAATTGCTGGATAGTATCTGATAATCTAAAAAAAGGAGCTGCATTGAATGCAGTGCAGATTCTGGAGTTATTAATCAATAAAAAATACTAATAGAAAGAACGGGAGTATCATATGGCAACAACAGACAAAATTCGTAATATTACCCTTATTGGACAAAGTGGAACGGGAAAAACATTATTGTTTGACACCTTGCTGTATAATACAAAAATGGTCAGCCGTTGTGGGCGTGTTGAGGATAATAGTTCAAACAGTGATTTTACTGATGAAGAGCATGAGAAAAAGCATTCCATATTTAATGCAGTCGGATACGTTGACTATCGTGGGTATAAAATTAACATTATTGATACTCCCGGATATCCTGATTTTATCGGCGATCCGATTTCTTCTTTTCATGCAGCCGATATAACCGTATCCGTAATATCAGCTGTTGAAGGCGTGCAGTTTACTCACCGCAACTTTTCAAAAATGATTAATAAAATAGGATTATCTCGAATAGCGTTCATTAATAAAATGGATCGTGATGATGCTGATTTCGATGCAACATTTGCGCAAGTTAAGAAAATGGTGAAAAGCGGTGCTATGCCGTTGACCATACCGGTCGGTTCAGGAACAAACTTTTCCGGTGTTGTGAATATTTTATCAATGAAAGCACTGACCACGAAAGACGGAACCATTCAAGAAATGGATATTCCTGATGATATTCAGCCAACAGCGGATAAATATCGTAAAGCAATGATTGAAGCGATTGCCGAGAGTGATGATGCATTAATGGAGAAATATCTTGAAAGTGAAATGCTTTCGGATGAAGAAATACATACCGGTTTAACCAATGGATTAAGCAGCGGGAAGATCATAGCGGTATTATGCGGTTCGGCGGAGAAAAATATTGGACTTCAATCGCTGCTTGATATTATTGTTGATGCAATGCCTTCTCCGATTCTCCGCACGGTTCGTGATACGAACGATGCGCTGATTAAGATCGGGGTCGATAAACCGTTTTTAGGGTTTGTTTTTAAAACGTTGACCGAGCGGAATGTTGGTGAATTGAACTTTGTTAGAGTCTATTCAGGTTCACTCAAGAGTAGTGATCATGTTAGTAATACCAATAAAAATGCAAGTGAACGTATCGGTACACTGAGCTGTTTTATCGGGAAAGAGAAAAAAGATATAACGACATTGGTTGCCGGTGATATCGGCATTCTGGTAAAATTAAAAAATACGACTGTTTGTGATACATTAGCGGAAGCAAAAAGTTCTGTTATTATAAAAAAACCTGCATATCCAAAACCGATTTTGAGTATGGCAATTGTGCCTCCGTCGAAACAGGATCAGGAACGTATGTCAGGAGCATTACATAAGCTGATGGGGGAAGATGCAACACTTTCCATGCATTTCGACAGTGAATTAAAGCAAAGTATTGTGTCATGTATGGGTGAGCAGCAGATGGATAATCTCGTACATACTTTAAAAACAAAATTTGATGTTTCAGTTACTTTGGAAGAACCGAAAGTGCCGTATCGTGAGACAATTTCGAGAAAAGTTGAAGCACAGGGGCGACATAAGAAACAATCAGGCGGGCGTGGTCAGTTTGGTGATTGTTTTATTCGTTGGGAGCCACTGAAAGACAGTGAGAAAGAAGACCCGGATCAGGTATATCTTTTTGTGAATGAAATCAAAGGCGGAGCTATTCCGAAAAATTATATTCCCGCTGTTGATAAAGGTGTACATGAAGCCCTCAATCGCGGTTTTCTATCCGGTTGCCCGATGATTAATGTTAAAGCAACGGTCTATGATGGCAGTTATCATGCTGTTGATTCATCTGATTTAGCCTTTCAAATGGCAGCAATACTTTCGTTTAAAGCGGCTATGCCGAATGCCGGCGTTAATTTACTTGAACCGATAATGAATATGAAAATCAGTATTTTATCCGAATACATGGGTGATGTTATGGGTAATCTCTCGGGGCGCCGGGGACGTATTCAGGGACAGGAAAAAGACGATGATTTGACAATTATTAATGCATTATGCCCGCTTGCGGAACTATATAAATATGCAAATGATCTTCGTTCCATTACACAAGGAACAGGGCATTTTGAAATGGAGTTTTCCCATTACGAACAGGTTCCGCCGGACGTTGCAAAGAAAATTGTTGAAGCAGCGGCAAAAGAAAAGGAAGAGGAAGCATAAAGCTGGTGCAGTAATACTTAGCGGCGCGGTTATACACCGCGCCTTTTCCATACATAACAGCACACATGGTTATTATCAATTACTGACATGAACGGTCTTGTATAGCATGAATACACCGGTAACCGACATTATTTCAGATTTATATGACAGTGGAAAATATCGTCACTGGCAATCAATATGGGAGAAAGCTTCTTCCGATGATGTTATGGCTGTATTACAGAACAATAACCGTTCGTTTCAGGATTTTCTTGTTTTGCTTTCACCGGTCGCCCGTGAACATTTGGAAAAAATTGCGCATGCTGCTCATACACTAACACTTCAGCGTTTTGGTAAAATAATACATATGTATGTGCCGTTGTATATTTCAAATGAATGTAATAGTGATTGTGTGTATTGCGGGTTTGGTCGTTCACGGAGCATTCAGCGGATTACTCTGACAGCGGATGAAATTGTTCGGGAAGCGCATTATCTGACGCAACAGGGATTTCATGCAATATTATTATTATCGGGTGAAGCGCCGTCAGTATGTTCACCTGATTATTTTGCATTACTTGCTGACACGCTGCATACTATGGTTTCTTCGTTGTCTGTTGAAGTATATCCTATGTCGTATGATGAGTATCGCTTGCTGGTAGAACATGGGATTGAAGGATTGACGGTATATCAGGAAACATATAATAAAGAAATATATCATGCTGTTCATCCAATCGGAAAAAAACGTGATTATCAATGGCGACTCGGAGCTCCCGAACGTGCAGCACAAGCCGGTATGCGAAAGATTTCAATCGGCGCATTGCTGGGATTGCATGCATGGCGAACTGAAGCAGCCTTCACGGCGATGCATGCATATTACTTATGGAAGAGCTATTGGCGAACGCATTTCAGTATCAGTTTACCGCGTCTTGTTGAAGCTGATGCGGGTTATATACCGGAGAGTCCGGTTGATAATACATCATTAATTCAATTAATGTGTGCATTTCGCTTGTTTTTACCTGATATCGGTATTAATATATCAACACGTGAATCATCGGATATGCGTAATCATGTGATACCACTCGGTACAACACAAATGAGTGCCGGGTCTTCAACACAACCGGGCGGATATACGGTGAATCCGCAAAAGGATGGGCAATTTACAATACATGATGCCCGTTCTCCTCATGCAGTTGCTGAGCAAATACGCCGGCTCGGGTATGAACCGGTATGGAAAGATTGGGATACGATTTTATCGGGACCAATACAGGTGAGATAATGAATATTATTGTAAATGGTGAAGAATTTAAATTCAGCAGTACACCGACGGTTGATGACATTATTCAAAAATATGCTGCCGATAAACAAATTGTCGTTGCTGAATTGAATCATGAAATTATTCCGCGTGGAAAATTTAAAACGACGTTCTGTACTGATGGTGATATACTTGAACTGATTCGTTTTGTCGGGGGTGGTTGATGCCGAATAATGCAGCAAGACTGTTTGATGCCATTGATATATATCCGGTTACCTGTGAAGCATTATCAAATGGCAGAAGTGATATTGAAGTACTTGATGCATTGATAGCCGGCGGGGCTAAAATTGTGCAATTACGGGATAAGCATGCATCAAAACGAGCACTTTATCATAAAGCCCTCACTTTTCGTAAAAAAACTGCTGCTGCGGGAATGCTGTTGATAATAAATGATTATATTGATATTGCGCTCGCGGTTGCTGCGGATGGAGTGCATCTTGGACAGGATGATATGCCGCTTCATGCCGCCAGATCAATTGCCCATGATTTACTAATAGGAATTTCTACACATTCGCGTGAAGAAGCACTCATCGCACAGCAGGCGGGAGCGGATTATATAAATATTGGTCCGATTTTTCCGACAGCAACGAAATCAACCGTTATTTCGGCGCTTGGAACTGCAGTAATACAAGATATCAAACCGGATTTGAGAATACCGTTTACGGTTATGGGGGGGATAAAAAAAAGAAATATTGATGAATTGCTGAAGTGTGGTGCGCAAAGAATGGCTATGGTTACCGAAATCACTCAAGCACACGACATAGCGGCACATGTACGTTGGTTACGAGAACGTATTTGTAAAGTAAAGATATAAGAATTGCATTTTTCTTTTATATATTTCTATATTACAGTATTAAATAATAAACAATGAATAATTTAAACAGTATTAAAATAGTTATGGAAAAATATTTCTCACCTGTATTATCAGAATGATAATCCTGTTTATGTATGATATAAGAACTAATTACACTCGTGATTAAAATTCTGATTGCCTGATGTTTCTATCATAATGATAATTTATTAGATGTTTATAACATATTCTATCACTTCGCTCTATGTCTAATTGTTTATGAAATCAGTAATTACAAAGTAATACTATTTAAAATCGAATTGGTACAACACGTGCACTATATGGAAGTAATACATAGTTTATGTAATCAAATCCGGGTAGTAAGGAGTCATTAATGGTAAGGACGACAAAGAGTATCAAACGTAAAAAGAAACGAGAATCCAATGTACAGGAAAACATTCTTCAAAAGTATTTTAAAGAGATAAAGGAAATACCGCTTTTATCGCGTGAAGAAGAAAAAGAAATTACACGCCGCATGGTTAACGGTGATGAAGAAGCACGTAATACCCTCATTCGAACGAATCTTCGATTTGTTGTCTCTATTGCACGGAAATATATGACCGATCATATTTCACTTCTTGATCTTATCAATGAAGGAAACCTCGGGCTGATTCATGCAACTGAAAAGTTTGATCCCGATCGCGGTTGTCATTTTATCAGCTATGCTGTTTGGTGGATTCGACAAGCAATTATGAAAGCAGCAATGAGTTCTCATTCGCTTATACGTTTTCCTTCAGAACGTATTAATGATATCCATAAAATACAGAAAATTTCAGGGACACTGATAAAAGAATTGGAACGTGAGCCGGTTCCCGAAGAAATATCAGATGAATTGAATATACCTGTTAAACGGGTAAAACACTTAATGAATATATCGCGTGATATTGTCAGTATTGATAAACCGGCGGGAGGGCAGGATGTTGATGATCTGAAGGATATTTTACCCGGAGCAGTTGCAACAGAACCGAATTATTGTTATCAGAAGAAAGAAGCCGTTAAAGCATTAAATGAATTACTTGACCGTCTGCCGGTTCGTGAACGTGAAGTGATACAATTACGGTTTGGCTTAAACAAACCTAAAAAAGTCAGTCTGAATAAAATCGGAAAAATGTTTAATCTCTCAAAAGAACGAGTACGTCAGATTGAACAGGATGCATTATTTCGTATGCGGGATACCGTCAAAAAAGAAAATATCGAATGTGATTTTGCAGTATAAGCAATAAGGGGAAATGCAGTAAAACTAGTTAGATATCACGAAAGACAGAGAGCGCTCCACGTGAAAGCGGGAGCGCTTTTTTCATGGGGCGAAGTATACCGGTATCAGCAGGGAGTGATGCAGGGCGTTGCCATAACTGCAGACGACGTTTAATATGCTGTTGTGCTTGCCGAATCGATAACCGTTTTTCATTTTTTGTTCCGATAAGATTCAAAGTAAGATTGTGAATATCAAGTTCAATATAATCACCGTTTTCGATAACTGCAATTGGACCGCCTTGAGCTGCTTCCGGACTGATATGTCCGATACAGGGACCTCGACTGGCGCCGCTGAATCGACCATCAGTGAGCAGCATTACTGAAGTATTCAGTTTCGGGTTAGCGGCAAGGGCTTCAGTCAAATAGAATAATTCAGGCATACCGTTGGCGCATGGACCTTGGTAGCGCAATACAAGAGCGGTGGCGGGTTTTATTTTTCCGTGAAACAATACTTTATGCAATGCTGTATAGGTATTAAAAACACGCGCTTTCCCGATAAGACAATTTTCTGATGATATCGCAAGTGCGGAAACTTTAATGACTGCGCCATCCGGGGCAAGGTTTCCGTGCAGTATTCGTATTGCACCGGTTGGTCTGAGCGGTGAGGCAGGAGGATGGAATATTTTCGGTGTTTGATTGGTTTTTATTGCAACGGTGTGTATACGTTTATTTTTCTGAATATAGTCTCCCCATGTTTTTCCGGTAACGGTGAGTACTGAGAGATCAAGGTGTTTTTGCAGCATACTGAATAGCTGTGGTACTCCGCCGGCAGCGGAGAACCTGTCTGCCGGCCATTTCCCGGATGGTCGAATGTCAACACAATATGGCGTTGTTTTATTAATAGCATTAATAAAGGATGCTGATAAATGAATGCCGACTGTTTCAGCGATAGCACTCAGATGTATGAGTGCATTGGTTGAACCGCCGATTGCTGCATGAATAGTCAGTGCATTATGAAAAGCCCGTTTGGTAAGAATACGGCGAGGAGTCGGGCCATTATTGTTAATCATAGTCATAATAGTTTTTCCGGCATTATCAGCGGCATGCATAATATGGGGTGATGCAGCGGGCAGGGCGGATGATCCGGGCAGGGCAAGTCCGAGTGCTTCAGCCATAATCTGCATGGTTACTGCTGTACCAAGAAATGCACATGCTCCGCAGGTTGGGCAGGATTTATTTTGAATGTTGATAAAGGCACGTTTTGAGATTTTGCCGTTTGCGGCGTGTGCATATGCAGTTCCGACTTGCTCAAGCGTAATGTCGTTTTCTCCGGCATTCATAACTCCGCCGGGCAAGAGCAGCGACGGTATATTTAACGATGCCATTGCAAGCAGCAGCGCCGGAAGCGATTTATCGCATGAAGCGATAAAAACGGCAGCATCATAGTGTCCGGTTTTAAAATGCAGTACTGCCATCTGAGCAATCAAATCTCGTGAAAGCAGTGAAAGCTGCATTTCTTCTGTCCCTTGAATGACTCCATCACATATATCAGTACAAAAATACCGTGCCGGTGCGCCTCCGTGTGCATGGACACGGTGATATACCCGATCGCTTAATCCTTTTAAATGTATTGAACCGGGCATGGATTCTCCGTATGTTGATTCAATGAGAACCCATGGATGTTTCAAATCGGAACGTTTCCAGCCGCTGCCGAGGCGCAGCGCATCGATTTCAGGTGCGATTCTACGTTTCATTTGAGAATGCAATAACGTTTTCTTTTTTGGAGTTGTTTTTTTGTTATGTGCCATTATGTATGTACTGCGGTTGGTATAAGAATTGCGCGCACGGGAGCACCATCGAGATTACACAGTTTTATCGGGAGGCAATACAATATATATTCACCCTGCGTAACTTGTGATAACTCTGCTCCTTCAAGTATAACAATATTTTTCTTAAGGAGTTTAAGATGAGTTCGTGCTTTTTTCGTGCCGAATTGTTCAATGCTCAAATTATCAATGCCAATCAGTTCAATACCATGTCGTATAAGAAAATCAGCCCCCCCCGGGTCAAGATAACAGTGATTTTTCGGCATGGTTGGAAATTCATCACTCCTGACGGTCATTGTTTTAAATAATACACGTTTGATAGTATTCCAGTGAATTGGAAGGGAGGCTAATTGCTGTTTTCCGATATGTGCTGCATGAGTCATATCAATGACGGTTGCGGGACCGCAAAGAATATCAAGCAATATATACTCAACGCTGTTTCCGTTTTGAAAAAAATGGAGTGGCGCATCAATATGGGTTCCTGTATGTGTGCCCAGAGTGATACTGTGGATTGTACAGATATCGCCATTTTGTTGTGATTTTAATACGTTAATAACCGGCTTTGGATCACCCGGATATACTTGCATGTCCTCGTAAATGTCTCTGCTAATATCAATAATTTCCATAGAGTGGTAGTTCCGTTTATTTAATTGATACCGTGCGTGTTATGTTTTCCTGAATATGACGCGCTCGTGCTGATCCGGATACTGATATCTGCAATGTTCCCGATCCGGCTGTGGGAGCTTCTGTTTCCCAAAAATACCATGTTGATTCGCCGGGGTCTAGTTTTTTTTCGGAAAATGTATTTTGCGAACGAAGGGCGATACTGCCGGAGACTGTACAGCGTATCGTAAGTTTCCTGATACTATTTACGGTACTATGATTTTTAATCTGTGCCGCAATAAATATTTTTCTGCCGTGTATCTGTTCAATCGGAGAAAAAACCGCAATGTCGATATCATCGGTTGTTTTCTTACTGACTTTCCCGGTGCCGAAACAAACAGCAATACCGTCTTTAGTGCCGGGTTTAATTTCTTTCGGCTGCCATATATATTCAACTGCTGAGTTTGCCGGCTCACCATTACCGGCAAAGCCTTTTTTGTTTTTTATTTCAGTCAGCATGCCTTGTGCTTTACTAATACGTGCATAACCGGCAAATGTTATTATATCAGGGTGAACGAGATGATCTCCGATAAATCCGCTGACAATAAATGATGACGGTTCACTCGGATCATTCCAGAAACACCAGTAATCGCCAACCATCGCTCCCGTTAATTGATTTTCAGTATTAATACGATGTGTTTCAATATGTGGTACGATAAAGGGATATTGATCGCGGTCTCCTAATTGTGTGTCAAAAATCAGTCGTACTCCGATTAAGGCGGTACTGGCACCGGTATTATGTAAAAGATATTTTATTTTAACAGTATCTTCAGTTCCGGAAAATGCGCTTTTCATAAAAGCAATAATTTGTGTTATTTCAATGCTGTCAATCTTCCATTTGGCAATAATTTTATTTCCCTGATGGGTTGGCGGTTGTGTAAAGGTTCCGTCACGAGAACCGAATTTAACAAATTTCTGATTATTAATGTTAATAATAGCTGCTGTTCGGGGGGGATCGAAATCTCCGGTTAATGGTTGATTATCATCACTGCCGTATTCAGGATTACCGCTTGTTGTGTAAATGCGTATTCGGGCATTATTGTCATTTACATCAACACGTAAATAACCATTCTTTAGTTCTACCGCATATACCGGCAGTGCAATACTAACAATAAAGAACAGTATTAGTATTCGTATACTATTCCTGATAACCGTTGCATGATTCGTAACATACTGCATATGCCGTTTTCGCTGAATGGTATTGGTATCCAATTATTATTCGTACACAATCTCAACACGGCGGTTTGAACTTGAACCGCCTTTCAGACCGGGTTTTGGAGCAGATTCGCCTTTTGATATAATTTCAAATTTTGTTTTACTGATGTTGTGCTTTTTTACGAAATAATCAACAACTTGTTCCGCACGTTTTTTTGCCCAATAATTATTTCCGGGATGCAGGCTTTCCTGACCGGGAACGGGGTCAACCGGTCCAGTTGTATCAGCATGTCCGATGACTTTTATTTTTTTCGGATATTCAAGGTTTGCAAGAGTATTCAGAATTTTCGTTTCATACTTTTTCAGATCAGCCATACAGGCAGTATTGAGTTTATATGACTTATAACTAAATGGACCGATTTCATATCGAAACGGCTGAACAGTCGCTGTGTCAACAATTGGTATTGGTGCTTCAGAAACATTTGACGCGGTTTCACCCATGGTACTCATTAATCCATCCGCAGTTGATGCTGTATCGGTGGTATTTGATATACCTGCATTATGTGATGTATCCGTTGCTTCAGATGAAGTATTCGATGAGACTGCATTCGTGCTGCCGCCTTGTGCAAATGCAATAGTTGCACAGAATACCATTAATGTAATTATCAGCACTTTTTTCATAGAGTGCCTCCCGCATATTTTTTCTTGCCCCTAAATATATAGTAACATAATGTTTTCACAGCGTCAAAGGTTTTTTCATACGGAATTAAGCAGAAAGAATATTGTAATTATTGCGTATCCGATACGTGTATTATTATATACACTTTCTGAAGCGTTTACTGCTGCTGAAGATACAACAATACATATAACAGTATACTTGATTTTACCATTATTATATATATTATATATTACTGTTTTAGAAAATCCGCAAATAAAAAAGAAGCATAACAATGGAGGATGGTATGAAAAAAGTACTATTGATAATAATGATTCTGACGCTCTGTCTTGTCGTATTATGTCTATTT
>Ga0256845_1000062_pt1 | contig 87111 bp, 75 predicted proteins | sample RiftiametaG_FD_189101 | JGI IMG/M metagenome (GOLD analysis project Ga0256845, IMG submission 189101) | Tube worm associated microbial communities from hydrothermal vent at the East Pacific Rise, Pacific Ocean - Riftia | ecosystem: Host-associated > Annelida > Integument > Unclassified ...
AGAGTAAAAGCATCAAAAAAACAACTGGTTTCAGAGTAAAAAACAGTTATTTCAACTAAATAATTGAAAAATAAGACAAAAAATAGCTCGTAAATTTATTTGCCACCTTTTGCAACGGTCTTAAGTTGTTAAAAAAAGAATATCCGAACGAAATAAAAGTTTTAATAAAAAGAGTTAGAGAAAAATTTAAGCCTGAAAATATCAAGTTAATCATCGATAATATTGATAGCGAACTACCTGATGAGTTAAAAAAACATAAATTACCTGAGAACCGAAAAAACTTGATGGTAAAATTGATAACTTTGCGAGTACAAAAACTGATGGAATTAGAATGAAAGCGATTGGGAACATATATTTGACTTGGCGTAAAGGCAAAGGTGAGAGGAGAGTTCTTATTGGTTTGATTCGTAGAAACAAAACTGAAGGAACTAGATTTAGCTATTTGAAAGAAGGTATAGAGAAAGCGAGAAAATTAGGGTTTTCTGTATATGAAGGTTTTCCAGATACCACAAAAGCATATTCTGAAAATGTAATTAATATTTTTGGGCAACGTTTGATGCGGAGTGAAAGAAATGATATAAAAGATTTTTATGATTTTTGGAAAGTTGATGAAAAATGTAAAAATGATGATTTTTACATGCTTGCATATACACAAGGTATTTTGCCAACTGATAATTATGAGTTTTTAGCTGATTTCAACCCTGTAAAAGGATTGAGTTTTATCACAGAAATTGCAGGGCTTTCTATCACAAAACTGTCTGCGGATAGTTTGGTAGAAGGAGATGTTTTAAGGTATGAAAAAGAACGTCCACCAAACAGTCATGATAAATATGCGGTTAAAGTGTTTAAAGGAGATTTGTTTTTAGGGTATGTGAAAATTATTCATAACAGAGTTTTTGGTAAGGGTAAAAAAACTCTAAAAATCACTGTCCATCATATTGAGAAAAACGGAAATTTGAATAGAGTATTTCTTCATGTTGAAGGTTGATTTTTTTCTAGTCTAACCTCTTAAAGTAACTTTTTTATTTAGTTTATTTCTTCAAATTAAGGCAACTATCGGTGGTCTATGTTCGTCTGATACGCGTATCAGACGAACATAGACCATGTAATAGAATCTCTTTTACTGTGTTTAAAATTATTATTTGTCCAGTTTTTTAACAAATAAACTGGACATTTTGCTATATTTGCATCTAGTTTAAAATGATGAAAACTACTGATTATATAGTATATACGATTGATAGACTGCCAAAAGGGTATGTTTTCACCTATGCTGATTTTGTTACTGAGGTGAACAAAAAAGAAGCGGTGATTAAATCGTTAAATCGAATGGCAGCTTCGGGTAAAATAACTAAGCTAAGTAAAGGTAAGTTTTACAAGCCCGAAACAACTATTTTTGGAGTTTTGAAGCCTAGCGAATATCAAATAGTAAAAGATTTGTTAGAGCAAGATGGTAAAATAATAGGCTACTTAACTGGTTATAGTATATACAACCAGTTGGGGCTAACCAGACAAATAAGTAATGCCATACAAATAGGTAAAAATGAGGTTCGCCCTAAATTTACAAGAGGATATTATACTATATCTTTTATTAGACAAAAAAATACCATTACCAAAGAGAATATTTCTCTTCTACAATTATTAGATGCTATACGATACGTTAAAAAAATACCTGACACTTCTATTGATTCTGCTTGTGTTCGTTTTTTAGCTATCATAAAAGAACTTAGTGAAAAAGAAAAAATAACTTTAGTAAGATTGTCACAAAAATACCCACCATCTACAAGGGCGTTATTAGGTGCTTTACTAGATGAAATAGGAGAAAGCATAATTGTTGAGGTGTTACAGAATTCGTTAAACCCAATTACTAAATATAAATTATTAGGAGCAAATAAAATATTGTCTGCTACTCAAAAATGGAACATAATATGAATTTGCATGAAAATACAAAGCTATTTGGGCAAGCGATAGAAATAACAGCTCAACAAAAGGGTATTCTTAATATTTATGTTGAAAAGGATTATTGGGTTACATTGGCTTTGCATACCATATTTCATAATGAAATTGGAGCAGAAGCGGTTTTTAAAGGAGGAACAGCCTTATCGAAATGTTTTGGTATGATAGAGCGATTTTCGGAGGACATTGATTTAGTTGTTTTAAATAAGGATGGAGAATCGGGTAACCAGCTTAAAAATAAATTGAAAAAGATAACAAGTGTTGTTGCCGAAAAATTAGAGGAAGTTGAAGTAGAAGGGATTACTCATAAAATGGGTATGATTAGAAAAATAGCATACAATTACCCTAAAATATTCAAAGGTGCTTTTGGTCAAGTAAGAGATATAGTTGTTGTAGAATCAACTTGGTTGGGGAGGTATGAGCCTTATCACAAGGAAAGTATTAGCTCTTATATTTATGAAATGATGGAAGCAGCTAATCAATTAGATGTTGCAGCAGAATACAATATGCTGCCATTTGAAGTGCAGGTATTGGATGTTAAAAGAACGATATGTGAGAAAATAATGAGCTTAGTTCGTTTTTCTTACGGGGAGAATGCAATGGAAGATTTAAGCAATAAAATACGGCATACCTACGATATTCATCAGTTGTTAGAAGTGGAAGAAATTGAACGGTTTTTTCAATCGGAAGAATTTGAAAAAATGTTATTAATAGTAGGTGAAGATGATGTTTTAAGCTTTAAAAAGGATAATAGTTGGTTAGAGAATCACCCCAAAGATGCTTTAATATTTGATGATACGGTAAAAGTTTGGGAAAGCTTAAAAGTAACCTATAATAGTAATGAGTTTAAAAACTTAGTTTACGGAAAACTGCCCGAAGATAAAGATGTGTTAGCAACTTTGATAAAAGTAAAAGAACGATTAAACACGTTTGACTGGACGGTTAAGGTTGATAGGTAGCTTTAATTAAAAATCTAAAACGGTATCTAAAGCATCATCAGCTTCTTTATGTATAAAATTTCCTTGATAGCCCATAGTAGTTGTAATACTTGTGTGCCTGTATAGTTTTTGTAGCATTTGAGGAGAAACTTTGTCGCCTGCAATATTTCCAAAACTATGCCTAGCAATGTGCATGGTTACTTTTTTCTCTATGCCTGCAAGGTCTGCTATTTTTTTAAGGTGTTTGTTAAACTTAATATTGGCAGCTCTCGTTTTATCAAAAATATCTTTCTCGTTGGTAATGTCAGCTTTTTTTAATTCAGGAAAGATAAAATCGTTACGTGATTGTTTATCCTTTAGATAATGGTTGATAATTTCTAATGCCTTTTTTGGGAGTTTTAACGAAATGGTTTTTTGGTTTTTATTCATGGTATAAAAAATTCTATCTCCTTTTACATCTGACCATTTCATTTTTACTACATCAGAAATTCTAATTCCTGCTAAATAAAATGAGAAAAGAAAAATATTTCTAGCATGCCAAGCAGGAGATATTTTATCTAAGCTTAATCCCTCAATAGCTGTTATTTCATTTTCATCTAAACCAATTTTTAGCGTTTCGGGGAATTTAATTTTTATCCTACCTCTTCCAAAAGGGTAATATTTTGCATCAATAATTCTGTTGGCTATTGCTAAATTAAATAAGGTTCTAATAAATACGTAGTAATTCATAACTGTTCTTTCAGATGTTTTGTATTTACCTATAAGAGTTACCCTTAATCTTTTTAAAAAATGTTCATCAATCTCGTAAAATTGTAAATCATGGTCTGTGTGAAATTTTTTGAGACGACTAAGTTTTGCTCCATCAGAACTAGATCTACAGTATTTATTCATTGCCTCTAAGTCGGCAATGTAATTTTCTGCCAGTTCAAAGAAAGAGGTAGTTCTTCTTTCGCTTTTAATCTGTTTTGTAATTTGTTGTGCAGTAAATCTTCTATCATAAGATTCCGATTCAAGAATTAAATCTTCTGCTTCCAATACTTTTTTTCTAATCAGATTATTTAATCGTTTTGAATTGGGGTAAGAAGTTTTTACAGTAAGACTATTTTTATCCCAAAATTTTTCTTCAATCCATTCAATATAAATGTATTTTGGTTTTCTGTTTTTTATTACTCTAATTACAATTGGAAACCTTCCATCTGCTTTCTTTTTACTTTTGTACAATAGTGCTTTTACGGATGCCATATTTTCTTAGTTTTAGGGTTAAACATTTAATAACAATCTAAATGTATGGGTTAAACATAGGTTAAACATTGTATGGTTTATAACGGTTTAACACATACCGAAATTGTATGTAAAAAAAATAGAAACGTAGTAAAATAGCCTGTTACAGCGTTTTTTGGCTTGTAAATCAGTCGACTTAAAATCTTGTGTCCATTAGGACGTATGGGTTCAAGTCCCATCTCGAGTACTAAAAGCCTTAACTTCGGTTGAGGCTTTTTTGTTGCAAAACGCTAATAGAAGGGCTTCCACCCTCTATAAGCAAACTTAAAACCCAAGCATTTATGTTTGGGTTTTTTGTTTTTTTTAGGAGGTGGTAGGGGCAGAGTTAGGGACAACTCTTACGGTTTTCCACTATTTCCAAAATGAATTTTTCAATTTTCATATCGAAAGGAGTTGGTGGAGTGTGTGTTAATTTAGCTTATTCTTTCAAAACTTTTAATGTTTTACTCTCTCCATTAGCTGTTTCTATTCGTAAGAAGTAAATGCCTGATGGAGCATCTATATCGATACTAACAATGCTCGTTGAACCAAGTGGTTGGGTTAATGTCGTTTCTCCTAAGATGTTGATTAAAGTTGCTTGTATGCCTTGTTTAATACTCCCTAAATCAATGTTAATTGCGTTTGTGGTTGGGTTAGGATAAATGGATATGTTTGATAAGATATTTTTATTTACCCCAACTAAACAAGAATTTGGGCAATTAGTGCTGAAATACATTTGCGGGTCAAGGTATAGTGGTTCGTTAGCAGTAGTTGACCATGAAGGTTGAAAGTCAATGCAGGTAAGATTAGGATTGTTAATCAGATAAACATTAGTGATGATCGGATTATTCCCATTTTTAATATTTAAGCATGTTAGATTATTATGACTTGCGGTCAGCATAATTAATGCAGAGTTAGAGGTTAAATCTAATTCAGTGAGTTGGTTGTAGTCAATATTTACCGTCTCTAAATTAATATTCTGCGAAAGATCTATAGTGGTAAGGTTGTTATACTCACACATTATACTGCTTAATAATATGTTTTGTGAAACATCTATGGAGTTTATGTTGTTAGAATGGCATTGTAAATAGGTTAAAAATTGGTTTTGCGATAAATTCAAACTGGTTAGATTGTTGTTGTAACAATCTAACTTAGTTAAGGATGAAAAATCCTCTATTCCTGTTAAATCATTAATATATCCCCATGGCACACTTAAATGTTTTAAAGTGTCAATATTTGCTGTGATGACCGAACCATCTAGAGTTGCATCAAGGCCTGAATTTATCAGTTTTTGTTCAAAATTTGGGTCTGGTATAGCAGTAGTTTGAGCACTAGAGAGGCTATATAATGTAATAATGAACAAAAAAGCTAAAATTAATCTCATTGTCTTGAATTTAATAAAAATTAAATATAATCATTTCGAATGAGATTAAAAAACAGCGCAGACTATTATTTCTTTTAGTGGTTTTATTATTTATCGAGGTAAACCGTCTCAAAGAACCCAATATAGGTATGGAAAAAACGGCTATATTGACCACCTAACTTCGGTTGAGGCTTTTTTGTTGCAAAACGCTTTTAAGAGGGCTTCCACCCCTTACTCGCACAACTTAAACCCAAGCATTTATGCTTGGGTTTTTTGTTTTTAAAAAAGTTAGTAGTGATAGAGTTAGATGAGGACTAAGCTTGTTTATGTCTTTTTCGAGCATAAATCATTTTTGCTTTGATTGTCTGACCTAAATCTTCTGTTTGTGAAGCAGTAAATATATTTGTCGGTTTACTTTGGAAGTGAATTGCCTTGCCAAAGACGCAAGGCTTAAGTAGATCTATTTTGTAATATTCGATGTGTAGACCTAATGATCCCATCATATTTGTTGATGGAGTTACCTTAGCTATGTTTGTGTATGGAATACAATCAGCTAGCTTGCCCTTTCTTATCTCGAGTTCCTTCTCTTTAACAATAACAATGTGAGTGGATGGGAATAAGCCTATTAAAAATAACCACATAAATATTATTATGCCACCACCAAAAACAGCAGGCTCCCAAATAAGTTCTTCTGACTCACTAAATAATAATGAGACACCTAGGATTTCAACAAGAACGAAAAGTAATCCAGCAAAAAGTGTGACTAGTCTATTGTCGAAACCTTCCTCAGATCTTGGATATGATATTTTTTCATCCATCTTTCAAATTTACAGAATAAAGAAGCACTCTAAAAAAACGAATGGTGAGTTTTTAATAGGTTGTACGTTTTTATTAAATTGTTCTTAAAAAATCAATTTTTAAGCCTTCAATTTTTTTGAGTTGCTTTAATAGATTTTCGGCTTCACTTTGTCTTATTCTAAATTGGATGGTTCCAACTTCTTCTAAAATTTGAGAAGTTACCTCTAATTCATTTTTTTTGATAAAATTCATCACATCACTCATTATTTCATAGCCAAATACAATTTGATAGAAATTATCAACTGTCTGGTTAATGATTGTGGTGTTAAGAATGGCGTCTTTTGCAGCTTCTTTATAAGCGGTAATTAATCCTCCAACACCTAATTTTGTTCCTCCAAAGTAGCGAACAACAATAATTCCGATGTTGCTTAATTCAAAAGATTTTATTTGTCCAAAAATTGGAGCTCCTGCAGAATTGTTGGGTTCTCCATCATCGCTGTATCGATATTCATTGCCTGACAATCCAATTTTAAAGGCATAACAATGGTGTCGAGCATCGTGATATTCTTTTTTTAGCTCTTGCATTTTATCTTTAAACTCTTGTTCAGAAAAAATAGGGAATGCAATGGCAATAAATTTACTACCTTTTTCTTTGTAAATTCCTTTAGAAACTGTTGCTATGGTTTTGTATCGGTCGATTTTTATTGTTTTATCTAATGGTAAAATTAATAAACTCTTTATTGATATTTTTACTTGTATTAATGGTTTATTTGCTGAGTAATAGGATGTGGTAAAAAATAGAGTGTTTTGGTGTTAAATTAAGATAGTCTGGTTTTTCTTGTATCTTTTTTATAAGTTAGCGTTATCTAATTGTAAATGTCCATTTTTAAACGAAATAGAAAAATAAAAAATGAGGTAGAACTCATTGAGTTGGCTAAAAAAAATAGTCAATATTTTGCGCCTATCTACAAAAAATACCACGAGCAAATATATCGTTTTGTATATCAGCGTATGGATACCAAAGATTTGGCTGCAGATGTCACCTCTCAAGTGTTTTTAAAGGCGATGCTTAATATTAATAAATATGAGCACAAAGGTTTTCCTTTCTCATCGTGGTTGTATCGTATTGCAGCAAATGAAATCAATCAACATTATCGTACTATTAAAAAAGGTAGAACGGTAAATTTAGATGAAAATGATATTAAAAACATTATAGAAGAGGTTGATGTGCCTTTTGATGTGGAAAAAAGAGAGCAATTATTGTCAATACTAGCTTCTTTGTCTGCAGATAAAATTACTTTAATTGAGATGCGATTTTTTGAAAAGCGATCGTTTAAAGAGATTGCTCAAATATTAAATATAACTGAAAATAATGCAAAAGTTAAAACATATCGAGTGTTAGAAGAAATGAAAAAAAATATGTTGTAATTTTATAGTGACTTAATAAATGGTAGAAAATAATAAAAATAAAATCATTGTTAGCCGAGAAAAAATTTCTTCGGAAGAGGTGAAATTGCAACAAAATTTCTCTAAGATTATAAGTCATCATAAAAAGATAACTAAAAGACCAATTTATCAACAAAAGAAATTTTTCTTGGCTATCCTCTTAATTATGATCGTTAGTTTATTGTTGTATTTGGCCGATAAAGAAGAAGTGCAAATTGATCCGGTTAACGTAGAAAGTACGTTTTAACTTATTGGAGTAATTTATTTATAAAGTAGACTTGTTAGGTTTTTAAAATCTGATAAGTCTTTTTTTTGAAAATAATCTTAAAGGCACAATTTTAGCAAGCCATTAAAAACAAGTAGTTTTGCAATAATGATTTTAACAAAAAAAATAACTTTTTTTCTATTCCTAATTCTGAATTCTTCTTTCTTAATTAGCCAGAATGCGGATTGTGATAATTTGTTGGAATTAGAAGATACCATTTACTATGCTGAAGATATTTCTGGATTTGGAGATCGATTAGAATTTTCAGGAAATGACTTAGAAAACAAGCGGATATTCCAAGAAGAAAAAAATTCTATTTGGTATTTAATTAAAATTCCTGCAACGGGAGTTTTTACTTTTGATATTATAGCAGAAAATAAGAATGATGATTGGGATTTTATGCTGTATAGATATAAAAACCTATTCTGTAAGCGCATTGATTCTAATCGTATTAATCCTTTACGAACTAATTTATCTCGTAGCCCAAAAACAGGTTTGTCGTTAACTGCTACAGAAAACTTTATGGGTGCAGGAATTAATGAGCCTTACAGTAAATCTCTAAACGTTAAAAAAGGTGATGAATATGTATTGGTAGTTAATAATCCGAAAAAATCAGGAAGAAATCATACGTTAGTTTTGCATTATCCAAAAGTAAAAGAAGAGCAGCAAATGGTTGAGTCTGTTCCTGCAAATACCACATTTTTTAGTTTGTCGATAAAAGATAAAACAACCTTAGAGCCTGTTTTGGCAAACATTAAAATTACGGGTATTACAAATGAGTCAGTTACATTAACTGCTGTCTCTTTATATCAAAAAGAATTATCAAAAAAGAATAGAGATTTACAAATAATGGTTTCTGCTAAAGGGTATATGTTAAGTTCTACGTTGGTAGATATTGGTAAAAGAAAAACTAAAATTGATGCTAATGTTTTGTTGGAGCCAATTACTAAGGGTGCAAAAGTAAATTTAAAGATGATTCAATTTTATGGTAATAAATTTGATTTGTTGCCGACAGCTACGCCTGCTTTAGAGGCTTTAGTTTCGTTTATGAAAATAAATCCAACAGTTGCAATAGAAATTGAAGGGCACGTAAATGGTCCTCGCAAAAAAAATTCCAAAAGCTATAAAGATTTATCTTATAGTAGAGCTTATGCTGTTAAAGATTATTTGATAACGAATGGAATTGCAAAAGAGCGAATAGATTTTACAGGTTATGGAAATTCAAAAATGATTTATCCAAAAGCAAAAAGTGCTTACCAGCAATCGGCAAATCGAAGAGTAGAAATTAAAATTTTATCTAAATGAGTTTAATATTAGGAATAGAGACTTCAACAAAAATATGTTCGGTTGCCATTTCCGAAAATGGGAAACTATTAGCATTAAAAGAGGAGGGAGGAGCATATTCTCATTCCGAAAAATTGACGTTGTTTATTCAAGAGGTTTTAAAAGAGGCTGGTAAAACTTTACAAGAATTAGATGTTGTTGCAATCAGTAAAGGTCCAGGTTCTTATACTGGATTAAGAATTGGTGTTTCGGCAGCTAAGGGGTTGTGTTATGGCTTAGATATTCCATTAATTTCTGTGAGTACGCTACAAGCAATGGCAAAGAACCCTTCTTTAATTCCTAATAAAGGAGATGACTCTTTGTTGTTTTGTCCGATGATTGATGCAAGACGAATGGAGGTTTATACTGCTTTGTTTAATTTGAACAATGAAGAAGTAGAGCCTGTTTCTGCAAAGATTATTGATGAAGATTCTTTTTCTGAACATTTAAAAACTCATCAAGTTGTATTTTTTGGTGATGGGGCAGAAAAGTGTCAGGAAACATTAGGGCACCATTCAAATGCATTGTTTTTAAAAGAAGGGTTACCTTCTGCTGAATATGTTAACCAACTTGCATTTACCAAATTTGAGGGTAAAGAGTTTGAAGATGTAGCTTATTTTGAGCCTTATTATCTAAAAGATTTTATGGCTACAACTCCCAAGAAATTACTTTAAAGCTTACATTTGTAGTAAGTTATAAAATAAAGAAATATGAAAAATATTATTCTAGTACTCGGATTGTTAATTTTTAGTGGAGGTGTATTCTCTCAAGATTGCGAAGCTTATTTTCCTATGGATGAAGGTGTAAGTTTTGAAACAACATCTTACGATAAAAAAGATAAAAAATCAGGAAGAACTACGCAAAAAGTTATTGAGAAATCTTCAATTACTGGAGGGATGGCAGCTAAAATTGAAACGGTATCTTATGATAAGAAAGATAAAGAAAGTGTAAGAGGAGAGTATACTGTAAAATGTGTAGATAATAAGTTTTTGTTTGATATGTCGGTATTTTTAAATCAACAACAAATGGAAGCCTACAAGGATATGGAGATGGAAATGGATGGTGATTACTTGGAGTTTCCTGCTAATATGAAAGTAGGAGATAAATTGAAAGATGGACATATTACCATTGTAGTGAGTAGTTCTGGTGTGAGGGTGGCTTCATTTAGTGTAGATATTACAGACAGGAAAGTTGAAGCAGTAGAAGATGTTACTACTCCTGCAGGGACTTTTAGTTGTGTTAAAATTTCATATCATACGTTTTCTAAAATAAGTTTTTTAAAAATAGAAATGAATACTACCGAGTGGCATGCTAAAGGTGTTGGGATGGTGAAGTCCGAAACCTATAGCAATAGTGGTAAATATCAAGGTAAAACAGTACTAACTAAATTTAGTAAATAACGCTATTTCCCACAATTGTAAGTGTGTTCTGTAATATTAAATTCAATTTTTTTATTGGATTTCGGAATGTTAATAATTTGAAAAGGTTGTGTCATTACAGATGTTGTCATACAGTCGTTTCCTGGTTTCGATGCTGTTGCATTTAATGTAATAGTAGATTCGGTAAAAGTAACAGAATCAGTTCTTATGGTGTGCCCTCCAGAAGTTTGTTCTCCCATTGTAATTAGGATTATTTGATTGTTGTTAAAGTCAAAGTTAGGAACAGGGTTTCTTTCTAGATAGTTAGCTAAAGCGATGTTCCATTCATTTTCAAAATCTGTAGGATTAGTAATAACTTGTTCTTTTTTTGTGATAAAGCCACTGTTTGTACCTTCCTTAATTAAGGTGAATTCAATTTTATTAGATACTGATTGTACGTTATTAGTTTTTGATGTTTTTTCAGCAGGTTTGCAAGAAAACAAGACTGTTATTAAAATGATAGAGAGATATTTCATTTGTTATTGTTTTTTTTAGACTTTTAGTTAAATCAATAATTAATCCAAACAGTTTAAATATTTTTTTATAGTATTTTCTAATCCAAAATAAAGAGAATCACAAATTAACGCATGACCAATAGAAACTTCTAATAACCCATTAATGTTGTTTTTAAAATAAGTTAAGTTATCTAAATTCAAATCATGTCCAGCGTTAATACCTAACTCTAATTGGTTAGCTAAATCTGCAGCTTTAATAAAAGGAGCAATTGCTAATTCTTTATTTGTTGAGAAATTATCAGCATAAGGACCTGTGTAAAACTCAATTCTATCAGTACCGGTTTCTTTTGCATTTTCGACATTTACAAGCGCTGTATCAACAAAAATAGAAGTTCTAATTCCTTTGTTTTTAAATTCAGAAATCACTTCTTTTAAAAAGTCTTTTTGTTTTAGCGTGTCCCAGCCAGCATTAGATGTTAATACGCCAGGTGGGTCAGGAACTAAGGTGACTTGTTCGGGGTTGTTTTCTAATACTAAATCAATAAATTTAGTGTTTGGAAACCCTTCAATGTTAAATTCAGTTGTAACAACTGGTTTTAAGTCAGATACATCTTGGTAAGTAATATGTCTTTCGTCTGGCCGTGGATGAATGGTAATTCCTTGTGCACCATATTGTTCACAATCTTTAGCTACCTGAACTAAGTTGGGTAGGTTGTTGCCTCTAGCATTCCTTATTGTTGCTATCTTATTTATGTTTACACTAAGTTTGGTCATAGTTAATTTGTACTTTTGATGTGTTTATTACGTCTTTATTAAAACACAAAAGTAAAACTATTCAATAAAATGACTGCATCCGATTTAATATCTTATGATATACCACCTCTAAAAGTTTCTGATAGTGGCGAAAAAGCATTGGGCTGGATGGAAGAATTTAAAGTAAATGACATTCCTATTTTAAAAATGGGGAAGTATGTTGGTTTAATCCATGAGTCAAATATTTTAGATCGAGATGATCAAGATGAACCAATAAGTAATTATAACCTTGACTTTAGAAGACCTTTTGCTTATCAAAATCAACATTTATTTGAGCTAATTGGTTTAATAGTAGAAAATGATATTGATATTTTACCTGTTGTAGATCAGGATGAAAAATATTTAGGAGTAATTACCATAAAAAGTATTTTAGCTTTTTTCTCTAAGGCAGTTTCAATTGCTAATCAAGGCAGTATTATTACTTTAGAATTGAATATCAATGATTATTCTTTAGCCGAGATTGCAAAATTGGTAGAGTCTGATGATGCTAAAATATTAGCATCATTTATTACCTCACATCCTGAGTCTACAAAGTTAGAGGTTACGTTAAAAATTAACAAGACTGAAATTACTCGAATTTTACACACTTTTGAGCGTTACAGTTATGTAGTTACAGCATCATATAACGAAACAGAATACCATAAAGATTTACAAAATCGATATGATGAATTTATGCGTTTTTTAAATCCATAAACTGCTTTTTTTATGCAAAAAAAAGTAATAATTATCACTTTAATTTTACTGATATTTTCAGGAGGTCTTTTAAATGCTCAAGATTCTACATCTATAAATGTTATTTCTGAAATAAAAATTATTGGAAATAAAACTACAAAACCTCAAATTATTTCTAGAGAATTGCCTTTTGCTGTAGGGGATACGCTGTTGGCTTGTCAGTTGGATGCTATTTTAGAACAAGCTAAAAGTAATCTGTTTAATACTCAATTATTCAATTTTGTAACGATGCAACCTGTTTATTACGACTCGTTGCATCTTTCAATATATATTACTGTAGAAGAAAGGTGGTATTGGTGGGTAGCTCCAATTTTTTTGTTAGATGAAATAAATTTTAACACTTGGTGGAAAGATAAAGATTTTGATCAGGTAAGTTATGGCGCTTTTGTTGCAAAAGAAAATTTTAGAGGGCGAAAAGAAAGAATTGCTTTGAAAGTACAATTGGGATATACAGAAGAGGTAGCTTTTAGGTATTCAATCCCTTATCTTAACAAAAAGAAAACACAAGGAATTAGAATTGGAGCGTCTTATTTTAGAAATCATCAAATAAATTTTGGGACAACGGATAATAAATTCGATTATTATAAGTCCAAAAACGATTATGTTAGAAAGGTTATTGTAACTCAAACGAGTTATGATTATCGACCTAAACTTTATAGTTTACACCGTTTGCAGTTAGATTATAATAATGTTAGTGTGGATGATTCGGTAGTTTTTTATAACCCTAATTATTTATCAGAAGGCAATAGTAAATCAGAATATTTAAGTTTTAGGTATTACCTTAATCGCGATAAGCGAAACTTAAAGTGGTATCCAACCAAAGGTTATTTTTATAGTTTACAGCTAAAACAAGATGGTTTTGGAGCGCTTGATAAAAATATAAATTCATTTACAAGTAAGATTGATTATAGAAAATATTTACAACTTTCTGACCATTTTTATTTAGCGACTTCAATTAGAGGGAAATACTCTTTTACTAAAGCCCCATATTATTTGCAAGATGGATTAGCTTTTGGTAGTCAGGTAGTAAGAGGTTATGAATTGTATGTTGTTAATGGCGACCATTATGGCTTATTTAAAAATCAACTGCGATATCAGTTGTTAGATAAAGTGTATCAATTACGCCATATGCCTTTTAGTAAGTTTAATAAAATTCCTTTTGCAATTTATTTAGGAGCTTATTTTGATGCTGGATATGTGAGTAGTGAATCAACAGAAATAAATAATTTTTTAACCAATAAAGCTTTAATGGGAGGAGGTCTTTCTTTAGATTTTGTGAGTTATTACGATTTAGTATTTAGAATAGAGTACTCTATAAATAAGATGAAAGAGCATGGTTTGTTTTTACACTTTGTAGCTCCTATATAATTTATTAATTTCACACCAATATGAAAATTGCAATATATACAAGAGAACTTAAGATTGGAGATAATTCTTTTATCAAAGAAATGTTTCAAGCTTTAGAAGAAAACAATATAGAAGTGTTGGTTTGTAAAGTTTTTTCGGAATCTTTTTTTGATGGTTTTGATGTTTCTAAATACCCTGTTTTTTCAAGCTATCAAGAGTTAGATGAGGTAGATTTTTTATTTAGTATTGGTGGAGATGGAACGTTGCTAGAGACTGTTGATCTGGTAAGAGATTCTAATATACCCGTTTTAGGAATAAATACTGGGAGGTTAGGTTATTTGTCTTCAATAACAACTGATGAAATAAGATATGCAATAGAGAGTATTGTTTCTGGTAAATTTGAATTGGATAGTCGATCATTGCTTGCGTTAGATACTTCAGAAAAGTTTTTTGGAGACAAAAACTATGCGTTAAATGAGGTGACAGTTCAAAAAAAAGATACTTCATCTATGATTACCATTCATGTTTATTTGAATGATGAGTTCTTAAACTCTTATTGGGCTGATGGGTTGATAGTGTCAACACCAACTGGGTCTACGGCATATTCACTAAGTTGTAATGGTCCAATAGTTTTGCCCGATTCAGGTAATATTATTATTACACCAATTGCTCCGCATAATTTAAATGTTAGGCCTTTAGTAATTTCTGATGACACAAAAATTACATTAAAAATTGAAGGGCGAACGGATAATTTTTTAACAGCTATTGATTCTTGTTCGGTAACAATGCCTATTACAACAGAGATAGAGATAAATAAAGCACTTCATAAAGTTAATTTAATTCGGTTTAATGAGTATAATTTGTTAAGCACACTTAGGAATAAATTGATGTGGGGATTAGACAAAAGGAATTAATTTGTTATTTCAAACTTTATTTTGTTATTTATTTTAAATAAAGTAATATATTTGCCTCACTGTCTTTTTATTAAAAGAAAACTAAAGAAAACATGCGAAACATAATTGTACTTATTTTAACAGTCGTTTTACTGTTCCCATCACTTACTTATGCACAGAAGTGGAAAAGACAAAGAGTTGAATATTCTTTTGGATTAGGTGCTACTAATTTTTTAGGAGATTTAGGAGGAAGGGATCAAGAAGGAACAAATGGCTTAATGGATTTTGAATATAAAGCAACAAGGTTTGCTGCTGGTTTAGGTTATCGATATCAAGTAGCTAAAGATTGGTTTGTAAAAGGAAACTTGATATATGCAAAAGTTAGCGGAGATGATGATTTAACTCAGGAACCAGCTAGACATAATAGACAGCTAAATTTTCAATCGCACATTGTTGAACTTTCAGGTCAGTTAGAATATTTGTTGATTAAACAAAAATCTGGTCACTTATATCGTTTAAGAGATGTTAGAGGTAAAAGTTGGTTTAGATTTGAAGTGTATCTATTTGCTGGTATTGGTGCTGCATGGTACAGTCCATATGCTAAAAAAGATGGAGAATGGTATTCGTTAAAAGATAAGCATACAGAAGGTCAAGGATTAGAAGGTGGTCCAAAACAATATAGCGGGTTTACTGCAGTTGTCCCTTGGGGTATTGGTATTAAAAGAAATTTAGGTGGCGGAGCAAGATCTAGAAGGTTTAGTACTTGGAGTATTAGCTTAGAGTTGACAATGAGAAATACGTTTACAGATTATATTGATGATGTAAGTACTTCTTATTATCAAAACCCTACTACTGGAGAAGGGACTAAGGCTGTTGAAGCTGCTTATGGTCCTGATGCAGGTTATTTTGCTGATCCTTCTGGAAATTATTATGAAGGTCAATATGGAGAACCACAACAAAGAGGGGATCATACTGATAATGATGCTTATATGTTGGGAATTATTTCTATCAATTACAAAATTCAAAAACGTAGAAGAAACCTTCCTAAATTTTAAAAAGTGTTTTCTTTAGTGCTTTGCAACAATTTTAACAAATAACAATCGTTTGGTTGTTGTTAAAATTTTATCATGAAACTCAAAACTTTAATTTTCTTATTTCCATTGTTTTTTTGTTTTGTTGCTAAAGCCCAACATTCTGAAGTTGGATTTTTACTAAGTACATCATATTATATTGGTGAATTAAATCAAACAGGACAAGCGGTAAACAAACCTAATTTAGGTGTAGGGATATTCTATAGAAAAAACTTAAGCACAAGATACTCTTATCGGATAGGTGCTAATTATGGGAAATTATCTGCTAGCGATAATTTTTATTCTAGTGGATTGTCAGAATGGAGGCAGCTGTCTTTTTCTGGAAACCTTTTTGAAGGACACGCCTTATTCGAATTTAACTTTTTACCTTATCAAATAAATAATCGAAGAACTTCGCCATTCTCTCCTTATGTTTTTATTGGAATTGCTATGTATGGAATAACTCCAGAGGTAGAAATCGGAACCGTAGGTAGAGTTAGTAAAGCTGAATCTATTATCGCACCATCAATTCCGTTTGGGATGGGGATTAAGTTTAATTTAGCACACAATATGGGTGTTTCTGTAGAGTGGGGAATGAGAAAAACATTTTCTGATGAGATAGATGGATTGCCACCAACTTTTGTTGGAGGCTATCAATTAAGCAACTCTAAGAATAATGATTGGTACTCTTTTTTAGGGCTTACATTAAATTATAAATTTTTAACACAAAAGGATAGGTGTCCTGGTGCTGTAAATTAGATATTATGCTATCTTTGCCAATTCTGAAAAATCAGAACATTTAATGGATTATAAATCACAACTAAATATAGATAAATTACCAAAACATGTTGCCATCATAATGGATGGTAATGGTAGGTGGGCAAAAGCGCATGGAAAAGTGCGTATGTTTGGCCATAAAAAAGGGGTGTTATCTGTTAGAGATGTTGTTGAAGGCGCAGGAGAAGTTGGCTTGAAATACATTACTTTGTATGCCTTTTCTACCGAAAATTGGAAGAGACCAAAACTTGAAGTTGCTGCTTTAATGCAATTATTGGTAAATACCATTAGTAAGGAGGTGAAAACCTTGCATAAAAATAATGTAAGATTAATGGCTATAGGAGATTTGCCTAGTTTGCCAGGTAATTGTGAAAGAGAGCTAGAACGAGCAATTGAAAAGACAAAAAATAATACTGGATTAACTTTAGTTTTAGCATTGAGTTATAGTGCTAAATGGGAAATTACTAAAGCTATAAAGGATATTGCATCAGATGTAAAAGACGGTAGAATACAAAGTGCTGAGATTACAGAATCGCTAATAGATAAATATTTAGAAACTAAAAATATTCCTGATCCTGAATTGTTGATTAGAACAAGTGGGGAGCATAGGATTAGTAATTTTTTATTGTGGCAAATAGCCTATTCTGAATTATATTTTACAGATAAGCTGTGGCCAGATTTTAGAAAAGAAGATTTATTTGAATCTCTTTACAATTTTCAAAACCGTGAAAGAAGATTTGGTTTAACAAGTGAACAATTAGAAAAATAATGAAGAAGTATTTATATATTATACTGTTACTATTGCCCGTTTTTGCTAATGCGCAATTTTCATTAAGTGGAGGGTTGGATGATATTAATTATGCAAACCCTAAAGAATATGAAATTGGAGGGATTACAGTTTCTGGTGCAGAGTTTTTTAACTCAACAGCAGTTAAACGTTTAGCAGGTATAACAGTTGGCGATAAAGTTCAAGTCCCAGGTGATAAATTAACGAAAGCCATTAAAAATCTTTGGGATCAAAAGATTTTTTCTAATGTACAAATCACAGCAACAAAAGTTCAAGGGGATAAAATATTTTTAGATATCTACATCCAAGAATTACCAAGACTCTCAAAATTTAAATTTAAAGGAGTAAAAAAATCTAAACAAAAAGATTTAAGAGAAGAGTTGGCTTTAATAAGAGGTAAGGTTGTAAATGAAAGTTTAATTATCAGTACAAAAAGTAAAGTTAGAAGTTATTATGTTGAAAAAGGGTATTACAATGCAAGTGTTGATGTTATTCAAAAAGTAGATTCTAATCTTCAAAACTATGTGATATTAACAATTGATGTTAACGTTAATAAAAGAATAAAAATTCAAGACATCAATTTTGTAGGAAATAAATCTATTAAATCATCATCATTAAGAGGTAAGTTGAAAGACACTAAAGTAGCTAGATTTCATAATATTTTTACAGTATCTAAATATATACCAAGTAATTTTGAGAATGATAAAGCAGGAATCATTGCTAAGTATAATGAAAAAGGGTTTAGAGATGCTCAAATAGAATCTGATTCGGTATATAAGGTGCGTGATAATCGTTTAAGTATTGATATAAATATTAACGAAGGGAATCAGTATTATTTTAGAAATATTAAATGGGTAGGAAATACAATACATTCTACTGATGATTTAAATAAAATTTTAAATATTCATAAAGGAGATATTTATGATAAGAGTACATTAGATTCTCGTTTATTTATGAATCAGAATGGAAGAGATGTTAGTTCTCTTTATTTAGATAAAGGATATTTGTTTTTTCAAGTATCTGCAGTAGAAGTAAATATCGAAAATGATTCGATAGATTACGAAATGCGTATTTATGAAGGTAAACAGGCTCGTGTAAATAAAGTAACAATTATTGGGAATACTAAAACTAGAGATCATGTAATAAGACGAGAGATTAGAACTAGTCCTGGTCAACTGTTTAGTAGAGCAGATATTATTAGAACACAAAGAGAGTTAGCTCAATTAGGTTATTTTAATCCAGAAACATTAGGGGTTAACCCAAAACCAAATCAAGAAGACGGAACAGTTGATATTGAATATGTGGTTGAAGAAAAACCTTCCGATCAAATTGAACTTTCTGGAGGTTGGGGAGGAGGACGAATCCTTGGAACTTTAGGAGTTACTTTTAGTAATTTTTCTGCAAGAAATTTCTTTAATGGTTCAGCATGGAGACCATTACCTTCTGGAGATGGACAGCGATTAAGTATTCGAGCACAATCAAGTGGTGCAGGTTATCAAAATTATAGTATTTCTTTTACCGAGCCTTGGTTAGGAGGTAGAAAACCAAATTCTTTAAGTATAAGTGCTTTCCATTCATTACAAAGTAATGGGGCAACAAGAGATATTGCGCAATCGTTAAAAATTTACGGATTATCTGTTGGTTTAGGTCAGCGATTAAAATTTCCAGATGATTTCTTTACATTGTACAATGAAATTTCTTACCAATATTATGTGTTAAATAACTTCTTTTCAACCTTTGCTTTTTCTGATGGTGTTGCAAATAATATTAGTTTTAAAACTGTATTATCTCGTAATTCTATTGATAGCCCTATTTATCCAAAGTCGGGTTCAAGCACTACATTAACTGTTAAGTTAACTCCTCCTTATTCTGCTTTTAGACCGGCAGATACGGATTACAGTACTTGGTCAGATCAAGAGTTGAATAGATATGTTGAGTATCATAAATGGAAGTTTCAAACACAATGGTATACAAGGTTAACTAGAGGGAAAAGAGCATTTGTTTTAAACACTAAAGCAGGGTTTGGATACTTGGGAGCTTACAATAGTGATATTGGAACATCAACATTCGAACGTTTTTATATGGGAGGTGACGGACTTTCTGGGTTCTCATTAGATGGTAGAGAAATAATTAAATTTAGAGGTTATGGAACAGGTGATTTGTCTCCTCGTACTGGAGCTGCAATTGTTGCAAAATATACAGCAGAAATTCGCTATCCATTCTCTTTAAATCCTAGTGCAACAATTTATGGCTTGGTATTTGGAGAAGCAGGAAACTCTTGGTCTAAATTTAGTCAAGTAAACCCATATCAAGTAAACAAAGCAGCGGGGGTTGGTATTAGAGTGTTTATGCCAATGTTCGGAATGTTAGGATTAGATTGGGGGTACAGATTTGATGATATTCCGGGGCGTACTGATCCGAATAATAAAACTGAAATTCACTTTACTATTGGAGGTAATATTAACGGTTGGTAAAATTATTAATTAGCTGAATAAGCTTTAAAATTGGAGGACCTTAAAATGACAAAAACAATGATGAATTTTAAAAAAGTAATAATGGTTTTGCTGCTAATAGCATCAACATCTATGGCTTACAGTCAAAAGTTTGCTTATGTAGATACAGAGTATATTTTAGATAATATACCTGAATACAAAGAAGCACAGCAAGAGCTAGATAAATTATCGATAGAATGGCAAAAACAATTAGAAAGAAGGTATTCTGAAATTGATAAAATGTATAAAAATTATCAGGCAGAACAAATTTTACTTACCGAAGAAATGAAAACTAAACGGGAAGATGAGATTATAAAAAAAGAAAAGGCAGCAAAAGAATACCAAAAAAGTAAATTCGGAGTAAATGGCGAGCTTTTTCAAAAAAGAAAAGAATTTGTAAAGCCAATACAAGACAAAGTGTATAAAGCAATAAGTGCTTTGGCTAATTCTAAATCATTGGGTGTGGTTTTTGATAAATCAAGTGCATTGACTATGCTTTATACTAACTCAAAATACAATATTAGTGATGCGGTGTTAAAAAAATTAGGCTATAAGCCGGGAGAAACAAAAAAATAATATAGATTTACATAAAAATAAATAAGAAAGATGAAAAAAGTAAAAATACTATTGATGTTGGCAGTAATGGCTTTAGCCACTACAACATTCGCACAGAAAGGAGCAAAAATTGGACACATTAATTCTAATGATTTATTAGTTGCAATGCCAGAAAAAGCAACTGTACAAAAAGAATTAGAAGCTCATGCTAGTGAATTAGAAACAGCTTTGTCTGCAATGAATAAAGAGTATCAGTCAAAGGTTGCTGATTTTCAAGCAAAGCAAGATGTAATGACTGATATCATTAAGCAATCAAAAATTAAAGAAATTACTGATTTAGAAAAAAGAATTACTGAATTTCAACAAACTGCACAAACTGATCTTCAGAAAAAAGAACAAGAATTATTACAGCCAATTATTGATAAAGCAAAAAATGCAATCAATGAGGTAGCTAAAGAAAACAACTATACATTAATTTTAGATTCTAGTGTTGGTGTTGTGCTTTATTCTATCGAAGGTGATGATATTTTACCATTGGTAAAAAAGAAATTAGGAATGGAGTAAGAAATTAGATTCCTTAATTTTAAAGCTCCTTAGATAATATCTTTGGAGCTTTTTTTATGATGTTATGATAAACAACAATTCACCCATAGGATTTTTCGATTCCGGATTAGGAGGGCTCTCCATCTGGAAAGAAATGAATGCATTATTGCCAAATGAATCTACCATTTATTTGGCCGATAGTAAAAATGCACCTTACGGAGAAAAATCAAAACAACAGATAATTGATTTTAGTATTAAAAATACTGAATTGTTGATGCAAATGGGATGTAAAATTATTGTTGTAGCCTGTAATACTGCAACAACAAATGCAATAGCTCTTTTGCGAGAAAAGTATCAAATACCATTAATAGGTATCGAGCCAGCAATAAAACCAGCAGCACTAAAAACAAAAACAGGGGTAGTTGGAGTGTTAGCTACTCGAGGAACTTTAAATAGCGATCTATTTGCAAAAAACTCTAAACTATTAGATGATGATTTAAAGCTGTTAGAAGTAGAAGGTAAGGGCTTGGTTAAACTTATTGAAAGCGGGCAACTTAACGAAACAAAAGAATTACTAAAAAAATATATTCAACCAATGCTCGATAGCGGAATAGATAGTATTGTGTTGGGGTGCACGCATTATCCTTTTTTAATTCCAATTATACAACAAATTATACCGAAAAATGTTACGCTCATAGATTCTGGAAAAGCTGTAGCCAATCAAACCCAAAAAGTATTAAAACAATTGCATTTATTAAATGATAAAAAAAATGCTAAGCATCAATTTATAACAAATTCTAATGAGATGATGTTGTCTGAGTTTTTAGAACAAGTACAGATTCACCCATCAAATAAAGAGGTTTGTTTCAGGAACTTTTAAATTAATTTCTTGGGCGTTTTAACAGGCTGTTCGCTATATCTCCGATAAAAAAATCGGAGGATACCGCTTCCATCCCTAACGCAAAATAAAACAACACCAACTGAATTACTTTCTTTAATTTTGTAAAAAAATAAATACAATGACTGAAAAAATAGCTCCTTATACCGTATACGCAGAAATGACACCTAACCCTAACACCATGAAATTTATGGCAAACAGGTGGTTGGTTACAAATGATAAGTCGTATGAGATTTTAGCAGATCAACGTGTTGGAGGGCCATCTCCCTTAGCAGAAAAATTATTCGCTTTTCCATTTATTAATGGTGTTTTTATTGCAGCTAATTTTATTACAGTAACAAAAAGTGAAGCCATCGAATGGCAAGATGTTGTTATGGAATTACGCGATTTTATTACTGTAGCTTTAAATGAAGAAGGAAGCGTAATTATTAGAGAAGAATTTTTATGTGCGGTAGATGAAGATGTAAAAGAAGAAACAGAAGCAGTTGCACCAAAAGATTTAAATGATTTTGAAAAGAAAATTGTTGAAATATTAGAAGAGTATATCAAACCTGCTGTTGAGGCAGATGGAGGGGCAATAGAATTTCATTCTTATCATGAAGGATTAGTTAAGGTTGTACTTAAAGGTTCTTGTAGTGGTTGCCCATCATCTACCATGACGTTAAAAGGAGGGATAGAATCATTATTAAAAAGTATGTTGCCAGAAGTTAGAGAAGTAGAAGCTATTAATGGTTAGTTATATTAAACTAACTAAAACTCTAAGTACTTTTTTCTAATAATTGAAAAACTACTGATTTACTTTCATCCTTGCATTTGGTGTAATTCCTTGTGTACTAAAATTCTTTTCTAAGAATTTAAAATATCCAGCAACAGCGATCATTCCTGCGTTATCGGTACAATATTCAAATTTAGGAATATAAACTTCGCAACCTGTTGTAGTTAGGTTTTGTATTTGGTTGCGTAATTCGGAGTTGGCTGAAACACCACCTGCAATTGCTATTCTTTTTATGCCAGTTTGTTTAATGGCTTTATTCAATTCTATCATCAAAATTTCAACAATAGTTTTCTGAACAGAAGCACAAATATCATTTAAGTTCTCTGTAATAAAATCAGGGTTTTCTTTAAGTTGTTTTTTCAAAAAATATAAAACAGATGTTTTTAATCCGCTAAAACTATAGTTTAATTCAGGTACTTTTGGATGAGCAAACTTATATTTTGTAGCATCACCTAATTGTGCATACTTATCTAATAAAGGGCCTCCAGGATATGGAATGCTTAACATCTTTGCCACTTTGTCAAACGCTTCTCCTGCAGCATCATCAATAGTTTCGCCAAGCACTTCCATTTCAAAATAACTACTCACTTTTACTAATTGGGTATGTCCACCACTAACGGTTAAACAAATAAAAGGGAAGGTAGGTGGGTTTTTAGAACCATCTTTTTCTTCAATAAAATGAGCTAAAATATGCCCTTGCATGTGATTAACCTCAATTAAAGGAATATTCATAGCCATAGCAAATGCTTTAGAAAAAGAACTTCCTACTAAAAGAGAGCCTAATAAGCCAGGTCCATTGGTAAAAGCAATGCCATTAATATCAGATTTTTTAATTCCTGCTTCATTTATTGCGGCTTCAACTACGGGTACAATGTTTTGTTGGTGGGCTCTAGAGGCAAGCTCTGGCACTACACCACCATATGCTTTGTGTACATCTTGATTAGCAACAATATTGGCAAGGATTTTGCCATTTTTAATAATAGCGGCAGCAGTATCATCGCAAGATGATTCGATGCCTAAAATAATTGTGGAAGGTTGCTGCATAAAATGTACTTTTGTAAGTTAATTTTTAAGATACAAAGCTATTAAAAAAAGAAATAAAATAGGATACTTTATATTGTTGTTACTACTATTTATAGTTGGAGCATTACTATTTGCTTTTTATAATGCCACTTTTCAAACAACAATTACTAAAGCCTACCTAAAAAACTTATCTAAAAATTTAGAAACAACGATTACTGTTGAGGATGTAGATTTTGTTTTTTTTGATGAACTACTTATTAATAAGCTATACGTTGAAGATTTAAATCACGATACGCTCTTTTTTGCTAGAGAGTTGAAAGTTGATATTGATATGTTTGGTTTTTCAAAAAAGAAAATATTTTTAGATAAAGCAACATTAACAGATGTATATTTTAATTTGCAAAAAAATGAAGGAGACTCTATTAATAATTTAAGTTTTATCATTGACTATTTTACACCAGAAGATACTACTTCTTTAGATAGTGAATGGGATTTTAAACTTTATGATGTGGAGATTGTAAATGGTAGATTTGATTACGATGATGCCAATTTTATTAAGGATGAATTTGGGGTAGATTTTGATCATATTTCTGTAACAGAATTTAATACTGTTTTAAATGAAGTTGAATTTTTACCTTCTGGTATTAAATGCCAAATAACTGAATTGGAGTTAAAAGAACAAAGTGGTTTTGAATTAGATACCTTAAAAACTCAATTTCAAATATCTCCTAAAGGAATTGTAACAGATCATTTAAAAATAAGAACTCCTAATTCTAAAATTGATGGAGATATTTTATTTGCATCACAAACTTATGCTGATTTATCTAATTTTATTACAGCAGTTGATATTCAATCACAGTTTACAAAGTCTGTAGTAAGTTTTAAAGATATTAGTTATTATGCACCTGCTTTACAAGGTTTAGATAAATCAGTAACTCTGAAAGGAGAAATTAAAGGCCGAATAAATAATTTAAAAGGAAGAGATTTGTCAATTGTTTTTGATGATGGTACTAAGTTTAAAGGGAATGCAGATATCTCAGGTTTGCCAAATGCAGAAGATATGTTTATGTATATTAATGTTAAAGAATTAATTACATCAAAACAAAAATTAGAGCAATTACCTACATATCCTTTTACTAAAGGGAAACTTTTAAGTTTGCCAAGCAATTTTAGCCATTTAGGAGCGATTGTTTTTAAGGGGTCATTTACAGGGTTTTACCATGATTTTGTTGCTTATGGGAAATTTAACACTGCATTGGGTGTGTTAACTACTGATTTAGCTTTAAAAGTTAAAGAAGAAAAAACAACTTATGAAGGAAAGTTAATTACTCAACATTTTAATTTAGGAAGATTTCTAGAGCTTCAAAATAATTTAGGTGATATTACAATGAATGTAACGCTGGATGGAGAAGGGTTTTCTAAAGAGGATTTGATAGCTAATTTAGAGGGTACTATTTCTCAAATAGTGGTTAAGGATTACGAATATAACAACGTTGAAGTTAAAGGTAATTTTAAAAATCAAATTTTTAGTGGTTTTTTAGCTGTTGAAGATGAGAATGTATCATTTGATTTTGATGGGAATATTGATTTTAGTAATGCCATACCGAAATTTAATTTCACCTCTAATATTGTTAATGCAAAACTTGCTAAACTTAACTTTATAGATAGTAAACAGAAATTGAAAACAAGATTTTCTACTCAGTTAAATGTTAATTTAGAAGGAACTAAGTTGAATAATATGTATGGAGAAATTGAAATTTTAAACTCTAAATATTATGATAAATTGGATTCTATAATTATTGATAGTATGTTGATATTCTCTTCAAAAAATGAAGAGAATCGCAAAATCAATATTCGATCAGATGTGTTAGATTTTAATATTGAGGGTATTTATAATTTTACAGACTTAGTAGCAATTTTTAGTGATTTTGTTGAGGAATATATACCTTCGATTAAAGGTGATGAAAATCGAACGGTTGCAGAATCTAATTTTAAATTTGATTTGGAATTGCACAACAGTCAGATTATATCCAAATTAGTTTTAAATGGAGCTAAGTTCTCAAATCATACAGCATTTTCGGGTTCGTATAATTCTAATAAACATCAACTACTTATTAATGGGGAGATACCCGATGCAGATTTTTTTGGGATGCATCTCGATAATGGCTTGCTGACTATAATATCTATCGAAGAAAATCTTTCGTTAAAATTTGATGCTGATAAAATAACTCAAACCGACAGTATTTACACTGATAATTTTTTTCTACAAACAAATCTTAGTCAAAATAATTTGGTTGGAGAGTTAAAATGGAACAATAAAAATGATTCTCTACGATCTGAAGCTGATATAAATTTTGATATTAAATTTATAGGTTATGATTACTTAAAAACAAAAATTTATGATTCTCAGATTTATATTGCAGATACTTTATGGACTTTTAATAATGATAACTATATAGAAATAGCTAAAGATTCTGTAGTGGTAAAGAATTTTAAATTCTCTTCTAAAAATCAAACAGCTATTGTTGATGGTAAATATTCTAATTCTGAAAATGATAAGATTGATGTTTCATTAACAGATTTTAATTTAAAGATGTTAAAAGAATTTATGCCTAAAGAATCTGTCAATCTAGTTGGGGTAGTTGATGGTGTTGCATCATTAGGTAAAAAAGATAGTAGTTTTATTTTTGCCTCAAATTTAAAGCTAACCAACATAGAGATAAATGATTATTATGTAGGAAACGGAAAAGTTAAATCTACATGGAACGCTACAAATGAATCAATAGAAATAGACGGGGAATTGTTTAGAGATAATATTCCATCAGTTTTACTTAAAGGTGATTATTTTCCTAAAAAAGATACCAATAGTTTAGATTTAGATTTTGAACTTAACGAAACTGATTTAAGCCTATTTAGTTTTGTGTTAGATGAGTATGTTAAGGATATTAAAGGGGTAGCTAATGCTAAATTGAGCATTAAAGGTTCTTTGGTTAAGCCAGAACTTTCAGGAAATATTAATATGCCTTTAGAAACATTCTTTCATGTTAATTATTTGAATACTTCTTTTTCTGCAAAACATTTGCAAGTGAATATTTTACCTGATATGATTAGCTTTGATAATATTGAGTTGTATGATAAATTTGGGAACAAAGGTTATGCAAATGGTACTGTTTATCATGAATGGTTTAAAGATTTAAGTATTGATATTGGATTAAATGTAGCTAATTTTTTTATGATGAATACTACAGTTAAAGACAATAGCACCTATTATGGAAAGGCCTATGTTACAGGTATGATGAGTATTGGAAGCTATGATAATTATATGAATTTAGATGTAGATGTAAAAACAGAAAAAGGAACAATTATTAATATACCCTTAGATGAAGCTACAGATATAGAAGAAAATAATTTTATTGAATTTGTTTCGAGAGATACCATTAAAATTGAAGTTGAAGATGAAGTGGATTTGTCTCATTTAAACATGAATTTTAAATTTGAAGTAACACCTCAAGCTGAAATTAGGTTGATTTTTGATGAGCAAATTGGAGATGTTATGAAGAGTAGAGGGGAAGGGAATATAGAGTTAAATGTTAGTTCTAATGGAACTTTAGAAATGTTTGGAGATTATGTGATTACGGATGGAGATTATTTATTTACCCTTCAAAATGTAATTAATAAGCGTTTTGATCTGGAGGAAGGAGGAACTATTTCTTGGAATGGAAGCCCTTATGAAGCTTTAATAGATATTACAGCTGTTTATCGCTTAAGAGCGAGGTTGTACGATTTGCTTTCAGGATTTGGAGATACAACTGATATTTATAAAAAACGTATACCGGTAGATTTAAAATTAAATATGAAAAATAACATGTTAAATCCTGATATTAGTTTTGATATTCAATTACCAACAGCTGATGAGGAAACTAAAACTAAAGTAAGAAGTGTGTTGTATGTCAACGATTCTGAAGAAAATATACAAGAATTAAATAAACAAGTATTTTCCTTATTGGTTTTAAATCAATTTTTACCGCCACCAGGTACAGAGTCTAGTGCTAGTGCTGCGGGTGTTGGCGCGGCAACTACTAGTGAAATGTTATCGAATCAAATGAGTAATTGGCTCTCAAAAATGAGTAATGATTTTGATGTAGGTGTTAGTTATCGTCCTGGAGATGAAATATCATCTCAAGAAATTGAAGTAGCATTGTCAACTCAAGTGTTTAATGATAGGGTAATTATTGATTCTAATTTTGGGATGTCAGATAACTCAGGAGAAACTTCTAATCAAAACAGTAAAAATATAGTAGGAGATGTTACCGTTGAATATAAAATTACAAAAGATGGAAAAATTAGGGTGAAAGCGTTCAATACTTCCAATCAGTATTCTTTAGAGAATCCTAATAGTGACTATACACAAGGTGTGGGGGTGTCTTATCGTGAAGATTTTGATACTTGGGGAGAGTTTTTTGATAAGCTTTTAGGACGCTTTAAAAAGAATGGTGAAAAAAAAGATGCTAAATAATTTAGGTATTTAATTATCGGCTAATATAAAGTGATAAACGGTAGGATAAATAGAACTAGTTTTTCTATTTTTGACACATCAATTAATTAGGAAGTATTTGATACATTTGTTTTCCTTTTTAAAAAAAAAGAATAATGATGAATTTGAAAAATAATAAATTTATAGTAGTACTTGTTTTTGTTTTAATAAGTACAGTTGCAATAGCTCAAAAAGGTATTGTGAGAGGTTTTGTTTATAACGAAAAAACTGGAGAAGCTGAGATTGGAGCTACCGTATTCTTAAAAGGGACTACAATGGGAGCGGCAACTGATGTTAATGGATTTTATACAATTTCTAAAATCCCTGCAGGTTCTTATACTTTAGTAGTTACATCTGTTGGGTTTGATACATCGCAAGTTGCTGTAACAGTTGCTAAAAATCAAATTGTAAATAAAAAGATGGAGATCAAAGAGGCATCTAAATTAATGTCAACATTTGTGGTTTCGGCAGAAAAGCAAGAGGCTAAAACGCATGTTAAAATCTCTGTGGCAAAAGTAACCCCAAAAGATATTAAATCGATACCAACTGTAGGTGGTGATCCAGATTTAGCTCAGTATTTGCAAGTTTTACCCGGTGTAACTTTTACAGGTGATCAAGGTGGTCAACTATATATTAGAGGTGGTTCTCCAGTTCAAAATAAAGTGTTGTTAGATGGTATGATTATTTATAACCCGTTTCACTCTATAGGCTTATTTTCTGTTTTTGATACAGATATTATGCGTAGTGCAGATGTATATACAGGAGGTTTTAATGCTGAGTATGGAGGGAGAGTTTCTTCAATAATGGATATTACAACTAGGGATGGAGATAAAAAAAGGCTTAGAGGTAAGGTTTCTGCAAGTACATTTAGTTCTAAAGTAACAATGGAAGGACCACTTAAAAAAGCAAAAAAAGGTAAAGGGAATATCACATTTGTAGCATCTGCAAAACATTCATATTTAGAGCAATCATCTGAATTGTATAAGCCTTACTTTGAAGCTATAGGAACACCCAATACAGAAGGTGTTGATACTTTAGGTTTACCTTTTGGGTTTACTGATTTGTATGGAAAAATATCTTTTAATGGAGGTAGTGGAAGTAAGGTGAGCTTTTTTGGCTTTAGCTTTAAAGATAATGTAAACTACCCAGGATCTTCTTCTTATAACTGGAGTTCTGGTGGTGGTGGTGCAAACTTTGTGTTAGTTCCTAGTTCTTCAAGAACATTAATAGAGGGGGTTATTGCTTACTCTAAGTATTCTATTACAGAGAAAAATATTGATGGTAAACCAAGGTTTAGTGAAGTGGGAGGGTTTAATGCTGGTATGGATTTTACAACATTTTCTGGTGATAATCAATTTAAGTATGGATTTGAAATTTTAGGATTTAACACCAATTTTCAATTTTCTAATGCAATTGGAACAACGGTTAAGCAAGAAGATAACACCACAGAAATGGCAGGTTATATGATGTATAGAATTAATGCTGGTAAAATGGTGATTGAACCAAGTTTAAGAGTTCAGTACTATGCATCTTTAGGTAACTTATCTTTAGAACCTAGGTTAGGATACAAATACAATGTAACAAATAAGTTTAGAGTAAAAATGGCTGCAGGGATGTATTCTCAAAATTTAATAAGTGCTAATTCTGATAGAGATGTTGTAAATTATTTTTATGGTTATTTATCAGGGCCTGATAACTTACAAAAATCATTTACTGATGAGGATGGTAACACAAGAGATATTACTCATAAGCTTCAAAAAGCAAACCATTTAATTGCTGGATTTGAAGTAGATATTAAACGTAATTTAAGCTTAAATGTAGAGGGGTATTATAAGCGTTTTACGCAATTGACAAATACCAATAGAAATCAAATTTTTAATGAAGGAGATCAAGCTGCAGTTGGTAAACCAGAAGTGTTTACAAAAGAATATATTGTAGAAACAGGAGATGCTTACGGAGTAGATTTTTCTTTAAAATACACAACAACACATATTAATGTATGGGCAATTTACTCTTTAGGTAAAGTTACCCGATGGGATGGTATACAAACTTATGCTCCAATATTTGATAGAAGACATAATGTTAACTTAATGATGTCTTATATCTTTGGTAAGAGCTTAAATTGGGAGCTTAATGCTCGATGGAATTTAGGTTCGGGTTTCCCGTTTACTCAAACTCAGGGCGTGTATGAAGGAATTAATTACTCTTCAATTAATCAATCAACTACATCAACAAATGGTGATTTAACCTTGCAGCTAGCAGAGTTAAACCAAGGAAGGTTACCTTATTATCATCGTTTAGATGTTACGCTTAAAAAGAAATTTGCTTTAGGTAAGAACTCAATATTAGAAGCTAATTTAAGTGTTACGAATGCTTACAATAGAGAAAATATTTTCTTTATTGATAGAGTAACAGCTCAAAAAGTGTATCAATTACCAATGATGCCTAGTTTTGGTTTAAGTTTAACATTTTAGAATAAAAGAGTACTTAAAATAGATTATCTCAAAAAAAATCATAAATTTGCACCCCATTAAAAAAATATAATAATATGTATGCAATAGTTGAAATAGCAGGGCAACAATTTAAAGTTGAAAAAGACCAACAACTTTTTGTACATCGATTAGACGCGAAAGAAGGTGATAAAGTAACTTTCGAAAACGTGCTTTTAATTGATAACAAAGGAAAAGTTAATGTAGGCGCCCCAGTTATAGCAGGAGCATCTGTATCTGTAAAAGTTATAGAGCACCTTAAAGGCGATAAAGTTATCGTGTTTAAAAAGAAAAGAAGAAAAGGATATAAAGTTAAAAACGGACATCGTCAGTATTTAACTAAAGTTCAAATTGAAGCAATTTCAGAAAAAGGTGGAGCTAAAAAAGCAGCTCCAAAAGCTGAAGAAAAAGCAGCAGCTCCTAAAAAGGAAACTGTAGCTAAAAAAGCAGCTCCTAAAACTGAAGCTAAAAAAGATGCACCGAAAGCAGCAGCCAAAAAAGCTCCAGCTAAAAAGGCTGCACCTAAAAAAGAAGATAAAAAATAATAACTAGTTTAACGTTATACGTTTTAGTTTGATTTTTTTCAAACTTGTAACTTGTAACTCGTAACTTTTAAACTTATAGTAACATGGCACATAAGAAAGGAGCAGGTAGTTCTAAGAATGGTAGAGAATCAGAATCAAAAAGATTAGGAGTTAAGATTTTTGGTGGTCAAGCAGCAATTGCTGGTAACATTATCGTTCGTCAAAGAGGAACAGTTCATAATCCAGGAGAAAACGTAGGTATTGGTAAAGATCATACTTTGTTTGCTTTAGTGGATGGTGTTGTAACCTTCAGAAAGAAAAGAAACAATAAATCTTACGTATCGGTTGATCCAATTTCAGCTTAGGTAAAAAGGTTTATTTTACATTATTTAATTCCTGTATCTAAGTTTTTAGGTACAGGAATTTTTGTTTTTAAACCTTAATTCCATTTTCAAAAAGTGTCTATTCGAGCGATTCCGATTTTTTTTCGGAATTGTATCGAGAATAACTTTTTGATTAGATGGTATTGGAATGAACACAGGTTTTATGAGAAAGGAACTTTAATCATTAAAAAAATGATATTCAACTAGTTTGGATTAAGTATTTTTATCAAAAAAAATTATACAAAATGTTACAGACAGCATTTATCAGAGAAAATAAAGCGTTAATATTAGAACGCTATCAAGTAAGAAATTTTGATGGGGAAGCCATTATCAATCAAATTATTGAATTGGATGATAATCGTAAAAAAAACCAACAAAATTTAGATGAGCAACTTGCTGAAGGAAATCAATTGGCCAAACAAATTGGAGAGTTGTTTAAAACAGGTAAAGCTGCAGAAGCAAATGAAATCAAACAAAAAGCAGCAGCATTAAAAGAAAGTGCAGCGTTAATTAAAGAAAAACAGACGGAAGTAGCTAAACAACTTCAAGAGTTGTTATACCAATTACCTAACGTGCCTAATGCTATTGTTCCTCAAGGAAATAGTGATGAGGATAATGAAATTATTGCTGAATCTGGAACTATACCAACTTTACATAAAGAAGCAGTACCACATTGGGAATTGGCAAAAAAATACAACTTAATTGATTTTGAGTTAGGGGTTAAAATTACTGGCGCAGGATTTCCCGTTTATAGAGGAAAAGGAGCAAAATTACAGCGTGCTTTAATTGCTTTTTTCTTAGATAAAGCAGAGCAAAGTGGTTATGAAGAGATTATCCCACCATTGATGGTAAACGAGGCTTCTGGTTACGGAACAGGACAATTGCCTGATAAGGAAGGTCAAATGTACCACATGACGGTAGATGACTTGTATATGATACCAACTGCTGAGGTGCCAATTACCAATATTTACAGAGATGTTATTGTTAAAGAAAAAGATTTTCCGATAAAACTAACTGGTTATACACCTTGTTTTAGAAGAGAGGCGGGATCTTATGGTAGTGATGTAAGAGGCTTAAATCGTTTACATCAATTTGATAAAGTAGAGATTGTTCAAATTCAACACCCAGATAAATCTTATGAAACCTTAGATGTGATGGTAAATCATGTTAAAAATTTATTGGATGAATTGGAGTTGCCATACCGTACATTAAAATTATGTGGTGGAGATTTAGGTTTTACAGCTGCATTAACGTTTGATTTAGAAGTGTTTTCTGCTGCGCAAGATAAATGGTTAGAGGTAAGTTCAATTTCTAATTTTGAAAGCTTCCAAGCAAATAGATTAAAATGCAGGTATAAAGATGAAAATGGTAAAACTCAATTAGTACATACCTTAAATGGTAGTGCATTGGCTTTGCCAAGAATTTTAGCCGCATTATTAGAGAATAACCAAACTCCCGAAGGAATAAAAATTCCAAAGGCGCTTATTCCTTACACTAGATTTGATATCATAAATTAATTAACGATGAAAAAAGTTTTATTATCATTACTACTTGTAGCAACAATTTTTTCTTGTAGAAACTCTTTTGAAGCTGAGCATCAACAAATTGTTGATTTACAAACTACAATTGATGAGGCAGAGAAAGTTTTATTGGCTATAGATACTGTAGAAACTTTTACTATGGTAAGGGAGTTTAAACAGGAGTTATGGCGTTTTGGTGCTAAATACGATAGCTTAGATAAAGAGGCTGCTTTTAAAATGGCAGATTATTATGCGAATAAAAAATCTTTGTATTTTTTGTATGATAACTATGCTGTGTTTGTAAAGGAGATTGATTTATCGAGAAAACAATTGCTTAATTTAAAAAAAGATTTAGATAATAATATTATTGATCAAAAGAAGTTTGAGGAATATTTAATTACTGAAAAAAATATGATTGTTTCTTTAGACGAGAAGATAAAAAACTCGGCTAAAAGTATTGTTATTTCTATGGATAGAATTAAAGCTAGTAAAGTAGAAGTAAAAGAGATTCTTAAAAAGTATAAAAAAGAGCAAGATTAATATCGAATGGCTAAAGCTATTAATAATCAAGTATTCTTTTCTGAGCAAAAAACTCCAAATTGGGAACATCCTCCTATTGTTGTTGCTTGGCAATTTTCTTTTGCCGAAAATTTAGGTGCACTATTACGTGTGTGTGATAATTTTGGAGTGCAAAAAGTTTATTTTATTGGAGAAGAAAAAGATTATAATTTATCTAAAATTAAAAGGTTAGCGACTACTTCGTTTTCTAAAGTTGACATACATTTTGTTTTACCCGAACAAATATGGGAAGAGCTACCTAATGATTGTCTTAAAATTGCAGTTGATACCACTTCAGAATCTGTTTCTTTAGTTAATTATCGTTTTGATAGTATATTGAAAACACATAAAGAATTTTGTTTGTTTTTTGGTAACGAAACTGTTGGTTTGCAAAGTGAAGTAATCAGTAATTGCGATGCTTCTATTCATATTCCGATGATAGGAAATACATATTCTATGAATGTGGTACAGGCAGCTTCTGTTGTCTTGTTTGAATCCGTGAAACAATGCTTAAATTTTGAAAAACACGACTAATCAACATTTTTGTTAGATTGTTAATAACTAAACAGCGATAAAATTTGGCAGGATATAAAAACTTTATATCTTGCTCCCAACAAATTCAATTTATTAACTTAAAAAACAAAAAATTATGGTAATTATGATTATTATTTATGTTGCAATCTTAGTATTAATGGTTGGTTCAGGGTGGAAAATTTATGCAAAAGCTGGTCAACCAGGATGGGCGGCACTTGTGCCAATTTATAATATTGTTGTGTTGTGTAAAATTATCGGAAAGCCTACTTGGTGGGTTGTATTATGTTTTATTCCTTTCGTAAATTATGTGATATTAATTATGATGATTCATGGTTTATCTAAATCTTTTGGTAAAGGTGCTGGATATACTGTTGGATTAATTTTCTTAGGAATTATTTTCTATCCAATGTTAGCATTTGGTGATGCTCAATACATTGGTGAAGGTGGAGTTGCTGCTGGAAACGGTGATGCGTTAGATTCTATGATTACTGAAGATAACAAAGGTGGAGAAGCATCTGCTTAATCACATAAAATAAATAAAATTGAGCCTCCGAATTATTTTTCGGAGGCTTTTTTAATGATATAAGTATGGAAAATCATCAACCAATAGATCAATTAAAAATTAAACAAGATTTACCAAATTCAACAGGCGTTTTGGTTTTAGGAATCTTATCTATTGTATTTTGCTTTTGCTATGGATTTTTTGGAATTGTTTTCGGAATAATTTCTATAGTCTTGGCTAGTAAAGACAGTAAGTTGTATGCACAATCTCCAGATAATTACACAGAGAGTTCTTATAAAAACATGAAAGGTGGTAAAGTTTGTGCCATTGTTGGTCTAAGTTTATCTAGTGTTTTTATTTTGATAGTTGTTATCTTAGCAATTTTTGGTGCGGCTATGGGAGCAGGATTTCTGGAGGCATTAAATGGTATTTCTTAACTACAGTAAAAGCTTTTTAAAATAAAAAAATCCCGTTGAATTTCAACGGGATTTTTTTTATGTGAAATTGTATTCGTTCAACCACAGTAAGTGGTCAAGCGAAAGTAATTATTTAGCCGGCAATACTTTTGCGCTAACTTCACCAAAACCAATTCTTACACCATCTTTCTGAGCAAAACCTCTCATAATAACAGTATCATTATCATTAATGAATTTACGTTCAGTACCATCTTTCATAGGGATAGATTTAGATCCTTTCCAGCTAATTTCTAACATAGATCCAAACTCACCTTCGTTAGGGCCGCTAATTGTTCCAGACCCCATACAGTCACCAGCTTTAATGTTACAACCATTTACTGAATGGTGAGCCAATTGCTGATTCATGTTCCAATACATGTATTTGTAATTAGATTTAGCAACAGAAACCTCTTCGCTACCTTCAGGTTGAATAAATACCTCTAAGTTAATATCAACATGTTTGTCTCCATTGTATTCTAAGTAAGGCAATACTTTAGGATCTTGTATCGGTCCTGCAGTTCTAAAAGGCTCTAAAGCATCTAAAGTAACAATCCAACAAGATAGGTGAGAAGCAAAACTTTTACCTAAAAAAGGGCCTAATGGAACATATTCCCATCCCTGAATATCTCTAGCACTCCAATCGTTAAACAAAGCCATTCCAAAAATATAATCATCAGCTTCAGCTGTAGATATAGTATCTCCTAATGGTTTACCTTCGTAAGTAAAAAAAGCAGTTTCTAACTCAAAATCTAATAAATTAGACTGTCCAAAAACAGGAACTTCAGCTGTAGGTGGTTTTTTCTGACCTTTTGGTCTGTGAAAAGCTAAACCAGAAGGAACAATAGAACTTGCTCTACCATGGTAACCTACAGGGATGTGTTTCCAATTAGGCATTAACGCATTGTCAGGATCTCTAAATAAACAGCCTACATTAAATGCGTGCTGCTCGCTAGAGTAAAAATCAGTGTAATCACCAACTTGAATAGGTAATAACATTTCTACTTCATCAACATTATATAAAGCATCTTTTAAAGCTTCATTATTTTTAGCATCTTTATTTGTTGCATTAAAAATATCAGAAATTTCATTTCTCACATCTCTAGTTACTTGCTTACCTAATAACATAAAATCATTAAGTCTGCATGAAGAAAATACTTCAGTAATATCTCCAAAATGACCTAATCGGGCTACTTTGTATAGGTTAATTACAGTGTCACCAATTCGTGAAGCCACAAAAACTTCATCATTTATTTTAGCTATTCCAAAAGGAATATTTTGGATAGGGAAATCTGAATTTTCAGAAACCGTTATCCATGTTTTTATGTTTTTATCGTTTGCTTTTATCATTGTTTTAGTGTTTTAAGTCTTTTTACTCGTCATTGCGAGCGTATCGCAGAGGAGCAAAGCAATCTCATTTATAATAAGATTGCTTCGTTCCTCGCAATGACGTTTACGAGAATAAAGGATATTTATTCATCATTTCATTTACTTCACTTCTCACTTCTTCAATAACATTTTCGTCATCTCTGTGTGTGATTACTCTATCTAATAATTCAACTATTTTTACAATTTCATCCTCTTTAACACCTCTTGTCGTAATTGCTGCAGTACCAACTCTAATTCCAGAAGTTACAAAAGGAGATTTATCATCAAAAGGAACCATATTTTTATTTACAGTAATATCAGCAGTAACCAAAATGTTCTCAGCATCTTTACCTGTAATATCTTTAGATCTTAAATCAATTAACATTGAATGATTGTCTGTTCCGCCAGAAATAACACCGTAACCTTTTTTAGTTAATTCGTCAGCCATTACTTTAGCATTTTTCATTACCTGCACACAGTAATCCATATAGTCATCAGATAAAGCTTCTTTAAATGCTACAGCTTTAGCAGCAATAACGTGCTCTAAAGGACCACCTTGCGTACCAGGAAATACTGCGCCATCTAATACTTGACTCATCATTTTAATCTTTCCTTTCATGGTTTTATGTCCCATAGGATTTTCAAAATCTTTACCCATCATAATCATTCCACCTCTTGGTCCACGTAAAGTTTTGTGAGTAGTTGTAGTAACAATATGGCAATGTGGTAGTGGATCAGTTAATAAACCTCTAGCAATTAAACCTGAAGGATGAGAAATATCTGCCATTAATAAAGCGCCAACTTTATCAGCTAAAGCTCTCATTCTAGCATAATCCCAATCACGAGAATAAGCCGAAGCACCAGCAATAATTAACTGTGGTTTTTCTTTTATGGCAACTTCTTCCATCATATCATAGTCAACAGTTCCGGTTTCTTTATTAACTCCATAAAAAGAAGTTTTATATAATTTACCAGAAAAATTAACGGGCGAGCCATGTGTTAAATGTCCACCATGAGAAAGGTCAAAACCTAAAATTTTATCTCCAACCTCTAAAACTCCAAGCATAACAGCAGCATTGGCTTGTGCGCCAGAATGTGGTTGAACATTTACCCATTCGGCATTAAATAAAGCTTTTGCTCTATCTATTGCTAAATCTTCAATTTCATCAACCACTTCACAACCACCATAATATCTTTTATGAGGTAGTCCTTCAGCATATTTATTAGTTAGTACACTGCCCATTGCTTTCATTACATTATCGCTAACATAGTTTTCAGATGCAATTAACTCTACACCTTCTTTTTGTCGGGTAGTTTCTTCGGCAATTAAATCAAATATTTCGTTATCAGAACTCATCATATTATATATTTTTTGAAAGGAAAAACAAATGTAATTATAATCTTTTTTGAAAGGAAAAAAGCAACAAGGTTTATTAAATGTTCTTGATGTTTTGTATTTTTGAATAATTAACTATTTATGATGAACAAGTTTACTGTCTTATCGCTCCTTTTAGCTGTTTCAGCATTAGGCTTAATGGCTCAAGAAAAAGATACTACTACTTATAAGCAAGTCCAGTTTTTAAAATTGAACCAAGCGAACGATTTATTTACCGTTTGGAATCAGTCGGATAAATATTATACTGATGGAATAGATATAGAGGTTGCCAACACTATTTTTAATAATAAGGTTGCTAACTTTATGTTGTTAGGGTTTAAAACACCTTATAAGGATTATAGTCTTTCATTTCGTCAAGATATGTTTGTGCCAGAAAATACGGATACAACTGCTATTGATAAAACGGATAGACCTTATGCCGCACAATTATTTTTTGTTTATGCAAAATATAGTAACCAGTTTTGGAAAGGAAAAAAAATAGTTACTAAAATGTATATGGGGGTGCAAGGTCCTTGGGCACAAGGAAAAGAGACTCAACAAGAAGTGCATGTGATTACTGATAGTAAAGATGTGTTAGGTTGGGATAATCAAATCGGTAATGGTTTAATGTTAGATTATGAGATGCAATATTTGCAATTGCTACCACTTTCTACACCAATAACAGAGTTGCATATGTTTGCTAAAGCAAGAACAGGGACAATAAACACAGATTTTACTGTAGGCTATCGTTTTAAATTTGGAAGATATACAGATTCGTACACTAATTTTTTTGGTATTCATAATCCTGATTATAGATACAATTTTAATGAAGAAGATTTAACGAAAATGACTAAATCTCGAAGCAAAATGATTCCTAAACACATCCGTCAAAAAAGTAAAAAAGAACAAGTAACGTATTTGAATAATAAATTAAATCGAAAATTTCAGTTTTACTTTTTTACAGAAGGAGATGTTGTTTATCGCTTACGAGATGGGTCTGTTGAAGGAAGTTTAATTCAGTTTGAACCTAGTGTTTATACTTATGGCTATGATGATTACGAACATTTTGTTTTAGGAGGTAGGTACGGATTTGTAATACAATACTCTCATGCTTACATCGAGTTTGCACGTTATGTACATACCGATACCTATCGCGAGGATGGTTTTTTTGGTTATGGTAGAGCGATTTTAAGTTGGGTGTTTTAACTGAGTTTGAGTTTAGTTGTTTGTGTATAATCTCAAGATTTAACAGTTTATTATAGCTAAAGCAGCTAATTATTCTTTTTCTTTGTAGTAAAATAAAATTAATGCAGATTTCGCTTAAAATCATATTCCCTTTTTTGTTGTTTATTTATGCAACACCACAATTTGCTCAAATCAAAAAAGAAAATAAATTATTAATAGGTAGATTAGCTTTATCTGATGATGATTATGAATCAGCTTTAGAAAATTTTAGTGCAGTAATAAAAAAAGACTCGAACAATTACGAACCTTTTTATTTGCGCGGTGTAACTAAGTTAGAATTGGGAGATTATGTAGGGGCAGAAAAAGATTTTTCGAAAGCTATTTACCTCAAACCACACAATGTTGATACCTACATTGTAAGAGCTTCGGTTAGAGATAGAATGCAAAACCACCAAGGAGCGTTTAAAGATTACGAGAAGGCAATTGAATTAGATGGTAGAAACCCTCAGATTTATTTAAATAGAGCAATTACTTATAATTATTTAGAAAAATTTATGCCTGCAATAAATGATTGCAATTTGGCTTTAAAATATGGTTCTAAAAAGGAAGTAATTTATGTGATAAGAGGAATGTCGAAAATGGGTTTAAAAGAATACCATGCTGCTATTGCCGATTTTAATATTATTATCAATAATAACCCTTACAAAGCAAGCACATATGTTAGAAGAGCAACCGCACAGTATTTTTTATTGCATTACGATTCTTCATTGGTAGATGTAAATCATGCGTTAGAATTAGATAGTAAAAATAGCTTTGCCTACTTCCAACGGTCAATGATTTATAATAAGATTGATCATCAAGATGAAGCCTTGAAAGATTTAACAACAGTGATTGAGTTATCTCCAAACTCATCTACAGCATATTACAACAGAGCATTAATTTATAGTGACAGAGAGGAGTTTAAAACAGCTTTAAAAGATTATGATAAAGTGGTTTTGTTGAATCCAAAGAATATTTTAGCGTACTACAATAGAGCAATAATTTATGAACGTTTAAAAAACATTAAAGCGGCAAGAAAAGATATTGAAAAATCTATTGAATTATACCCTGATTTTGTTGATGGCTATAAGTTTAGAGCGGGATTAAAAAAACGAGTTGGAGATTATAATGGTGCTGAAAGAGATTTGCAAACAGCGGCTATAATTAACGAAACAAAAGTTAATATAACGGATAGTTTAAGAGAGAGTGAAGAAATGAATTTAGCAAGGCTAACTTCTTTTAGTAGTGGCAATGATAACAGTGAGAAGGTTTCTGATAAGGAGATAAAATTAGCACATTGTTTTTACATTAGTTTGGTGGCAAGCAACAAAGAAAAGCGTTTAATAGATTCTTGGAACAAAACCAATAAAAGGTTTACTCCTTACTATTTATTAAATGCAGATGAAGAAACTATTAATGCTAATTTAAAAGATAAAAAACTCACTAAAATTAATGAGGTAATAAAAAAATATCCTAAAAATGCAGAGAACTATTTAAAACGAGCGACCATATATAACTCTTTAAAAATGTACGACAAAGCCATTTTTGATTATAACGAATCGTTGCGTTTAGATCCTAATAATTATATGGCTTATTTCGGAAAAGCAAACATGCTTTATGCTATTATGGATAAAGATGTGAGCGAAAAAGAAATGTTGAATGCTACAGCTAAAATTATAAAAGAATACGATAAGTGTATTGCACAGAACCCTAATTTTAGTTACGCTTATTTTAACCGTTCTAATTTAAAGTTTCAGAATGAAAATTATATTGGTGCTATTGAGGATTTGACCGAAGCTATTAATATTGCTCCAGACTTTGCCGAAGCGTATTTAAATAGGGCTTTAATTTTATTGATTTTAGATAATAATGATCAAGCTTGTAATGATTTAAGTAGAGCAGGGGAGCTAGGTATCAATAATGTTTATTTGTTGATTAGTAGGTATTGTAATTGAATTAGGTAAAGAGTTTTATTAATTATTAAAGAATGAATTACATTAAATTTGAAGATGCTATAGAAGAATTTCAAACAAGTTTTGAACGTAAAATTCAGTTGGATTTATTTAGAGAAAGTGGAGAAGTTCTTCTTCAAGTTTTTAAAGGTTATGATGTTCTTAATTGGAAATTTGATATAGGAGAGATTCAACAAACAGATTCTATTTTTTTAATGTTTTTTAAACCTAGTAGAAAAAATAATGAAAACGATTACGAAAGACTGTTAAATACTGAATATCTTAAAGACTTTGTAGAAGTAACTGATTCTGACCGGCAACTCTTCTTTTTAAAAGTAAAAGGTTCTGAATCTTCAATACTTCTTCATCAGAAGGTTGAACAAGTCATTAGTGATGTATATGAGTTGCCACTTACAGAAACTAATTTTACATTAAGAGGGTTTTAATTCGATTATTTATTTCATAGAATAACTCCAAAAAAACAAGTTTTTCACTTCAATAAATATCTAAAAAAACCGTTAACAAATTATGTTAACGGTTTTAAATATGATAATTAAAAAGATTAGTCAGCTTTTACTTCTGCTTTCTTTTTTCTTGTAACTCTTCTTTTTGGTTTTTTCTCTTCTTCAACTGGCTCAACATAGTTAGGGTCAAAAGTTGAATCTACTAATATTCTACCACAGTGCTCACAAACCAATACTTTTTTATGGTTTTTAATATCCATTTGTCTTTGTGGTGGTATTTTATTAAAACAACCTCCACAAGAATCTCTTTGAATTGTAACAACAGCTAAACCATTTCTAGCGTTACCTCTAATTCTTTTGTAAGCCATTAATAATCTATCTTCAATTACTTTTTCAGCTTTTTCAGATTTTTTAGTTAACTTATCTTCATCAGCAGAAGTTTCAGCAGTGATTTCTTCAAGCTCATTTTGCTTGTTTTGTAAATCAATTTTTCTACCGTCTAAATATTCTTTAGCACTGGTTAATTTTTCATTTTTTGAAGACAATAAAAACTCACCTTCTTTAATTCTTTTTTCAGACAACTCAATTTCTAAAGTCTGAAATTCCATTTCTTTAGTTATCGCATCAAACTCTCTGTTATTTCTAACTTTATTTTGTTGCTCTTCGTATTTCTTAATTAAGTTGTTAGCATCTGTAATACCATTCTTCTTATTAGAAAGTTCCGTTTGTAAATCTTCAATTTCAGTATTAAGTTTATCAGCTCTTAACGCTAAACCTTCAACTTCATCTTCTAAATCTTGAACTTCTAAAGGTAATTCTCCTCTAACAGTACGGATTTTATCAATTGTTGAGTCAATCGTTTGTAATTCGTATAACGCTTTTAACTTCTCTTCTACAGTTATTTCTTTTTTAGCCATCCTAAAGGTAATTAATTGGATTAGTGTTTATTTCCGACAAATGAATTGCGAAATTAGTAATTTTTTTGCTAAGAATATCATAAAATAACTCATTGGTAAATTGTTCACTTTCATAATGACCAACATCAGCAATAATTATTTTGTCTTCAGCATCAAAAAACTGATGATATTTAAAGTCTCCGGTAATAAAAATATCTGCTTTTTGTGCTATTGCATTGCTCAGTAAAAAACTTCCCGAACCACCACATAATGCAACAGTTTTTATCGTTTTACTTGTCAGTTTTGTATGTCGGATACAATCGGTTTTTAAGTTGGTTTTTAAGCGTTTTAAAAAAGAAAGACTTTTTTCCTCTTTAAGTTCACCTATAATTCCGCTACCAACAGTATTTAGTGCGTTTTTAAGCGGATAAATATCATAAGCAACCTCTTCGTAAGGGTGCGCATCAATCAATGCTTTTACAACGTTATTTATTTGATGATTTTCAACTATCGTTTCAATTTTAACTTCTTTTTCATGGTGTTGTTCACCAATATTTCCAACAGTTGGATTGGTATTTTTTTTCGCTCTAAATGTTCCTGTTCCATCAGCATTAAAACTACATTCATCATAATTACCAATACTACCTGCTCCGGCATTAAACATCGCTTGTCTTACTTCGTTTGCTTTATCTGTTGGGCAAAAAGTAACCAATTTGCTTAAGGTGTTTTTGTTAGGAGAAAGAACTTTACAATTTTTTAAACCAATTTTTTCTGCCATCTTAAAACTAACACCATTAGTAGCATTATCTAAATTAGTATGAGCAGCATAAATGGCAATGTTATTTTTTATAGCTTTTATAATGGTACGTTCAATGTAGTTTTTTCCATTTAATTTCTTAATTCCGCTAAAAACTATAGGGTGATGAGCAATTATTAAATTACAATTTTTAGCAATAGCTTCATCAATAATTTCTTCGGTACTATCTAAGCAGATTAAAACGCCATTAACATCATCCTCATTATTTCCAACAATTAAGCCTGCGTTATCATAACTCTCTTGGTAAGATAAAGGGGCGAAATCTTCTATAATGGATGTGATTTCTCTTATTTTCATGCTGCTAATTTAACGTTATTAATATGGTTACTTGGGTTCCTAAAACTTTATTGTTTTTATTTAATTGGTAAGGACCTGTAACGCTACAGGCTTTGTTGGATATTTTACTAATCAACTCTATCCTGTTTTTTGTTAATTCCATACCTTTAGATTCATGGTATTGTTTTTTGTCTTTTTTTAGATTTAAACTTTCTTCTATCCCAATACCATCATCAATGATGTCAATAATTAATTGGTTGTCTTCTTTTCTAATATTAACATCAATACATCCGGGTTTGTTAGATGGTAAAATCCCATGCCAAATAGAGTTTTCGATAAAAGGCTGCAACAACATAGATGGAATTTTAATGGTTTGAAACTCCACTGAATCATCCATATTAATTTTGTAGCTAAATTTATCTTGAAAACGCATTTGCTCTAACTTTAAATAAAGATTTATTCGTTCTATTTCTTCGTCAATATAAACTTCATTTACCAAAGAACTGTCTAAGTTTTTACGCACCAGTTTAGCAAAGCTAGAGAGGTATTTGTTAGCAGAAACTTTATCTTGCCTGTTGATATAATATTGTATGGAGTTTAGCGCGTTAAATATAAAATGCCTGTTCATACTTGAATTTAACGCTTGCTGTTCTAGGGTTAGCATTTTAGATTTATCCAAAATTAATTGGGTAGCTCTTTTTTCTGCCTCAATTTTTTGCTGACGTTTTATTAATAGCCAAACAGTAAGTGAAATTAATAGAATAATAATGAGATAAAACCACCATGTAAACCAAAAAGGAGGGTTGATAGTAAATGAAAAAGTAACTGGTGGAGTCCAATTTTTGCCATCCACAGATGCTGCCAATTCAAATTGATAATCACCAGCAGAAATATTAGAGTACGTTACAAATTTTGCAGTAGTTGTAGGCTGCCAATCTTCATCAAAGCCATCTAATTTAAAACGATATCTAATTTTATCGGGGCTTGTATGGTATATTGCTATAAAATCAAATGTTAAGTGATTTTTATTAAATTTTAAAACCAAATCTACGGGTAAGTCTTCTTTATCAAACCCTTTGGCATATTTTGATAAATCTTTTTTCTCAAAAAATAGCCTGATATCTGTAATGTGAAGTTGAGGTAAAATAACTTTTTCTTCGGTTTTAGAAATGGTGTGTTTCATTAGACCTAAACTTGTTCCAAACCATAAATTATTGTTTTCATCTACGAAAGATGCATTTTGGTTACATTCTAAACTTTTTAGGCCATCTAAATTAGAATAACGTACAAAATCTGATTCATCAATACTATCTTGCTTTAATAGGTTTAGTTGGTATAATCCCCAGTTTGTTCCAATCCATAGGTTGTTTGTTTTGTCTAAGGATAAAAAATTAACATTGTTTGCTGCATAATTGCCTGGTAAATTAATAGTTGTAAAAGTTTTATTTTTAAAAGAGACTAATCCTCTGGTTGTTCCAATCCAAAGTGTACCTCGTTTATCTTTAACAATAGACATAATGCTTTTATCTGGCAAGCCATCTTTCTCATCAAATTTTTGTGCTTGGTGGGATGTTAAATCATAACGAAATAATCCATCAGAAGAGCAAAACCACATGGTATTTTTGTTTTCTTTAAAAATCACTCTAATGTTTCTACTATCACCAGCTATCCCATCAAAATTAAAAATGCTATCATTTTTAAGATACAAAACTGATAAACCTCTTTTTGTGCCTATCCAAATATTCCCTTTCTTATCTTCGTTTAAGGAAAATACTTTTTTTGCATTTAGGCCATGCTTTGCTCCATAGGATGTAAATTTTTTATTTTTATAATGTGAGATACCATTTGATGTACCAAACCACATTGATCCATCTTTTGCAGCTAAAGAACTCCATACTGTATTATTAGGCAAGCCATCAGTTATATTAAAGTCAAAACATTTTTCATTACCTATTTGGCATATTCCAGCATCGTAAGTTGTTACCCACATCTTTTTGTTGCAGTCTTTAGTTATAGACATAATAATATTACTATTTAACCCATCTTTAGTGGTGAAACTAACAAACTTGTCGTTGGTAAATTTTATCAATCCGCCACCATCTGCACCTAAAAAAAGATTGCCTTCCTTATCTTCAATTAAGCATTTTACATTGTTGTTGCTTAATCCATCATCTTGTGTAAAGTTGGTGAAAGTTTTACCATCAAATTTTGATATTCCTGCTTTAGATACTAGCCATATTGAACCATCTTTTCTAATTGTAAAAGCTCTAATGTGGTTAGTTATTAATCCATCGGCCTCAGTAAATTGAATAATAGTATCTTTTTGAATGTTAATTAATCCATTGCCAAATGTAGAGCACCAAACTTGTTGGTTTTCATCAACATATACTTGTGTCGCATTAATGTTTGGCAAGGTATCAATAAGGTTGTTCTCAGGTGTGATTACGGATAGGCCTTGTCTTGTCGCAAGCCATTTATTATTCAATTTATCACAAAAAATGCTACGGATGTAGTTTTCATTTTTTCCGCCAGGAAGGGTAATGTACTCTAAGTCTTTTCCATCATACTTTATAATTCCTCCACCATCTGTAACCATCCATATCACACCTTTTTTATCCGCAGTAATCGCTAAAACAGCATATTTAGAAATTTCCTCTTTAAAGGTTAAGTTGGTAAACTTTTTTTGAGAATAGATAGATACTCCTCCAATTGTTCCTATCCAAATATCACCTGATTTATCTTTGTAAATAGAATTTACTTGATTGTTAAATAAACCATTGTTGGTAGAGTAGTTTTGAAAGTCTAAACTATTAAATTTAGACAAGCCACCTAATGTGCCTACCCAAATATAACCATCATCATCTTGACAAATTGAGCGGACTTGAGATTGAATTAAACCATCCTCTATCGAGTAATTGATGAAATTATATTGCTGTCCGTAGCTTAAAAAAGCTATGGTAATAAAAGCAATAAAGAGTAATTTTTTTTTCATGCAGCTAAACTATCTAAAACAAAACAAGTGGAACTAAAAATTAACTTTTTTTATATAAAAATAACTGTTTTAGAAAGTTTTTATCGCATTTACAAAACCAGATAATTTTCTTCTTGCTACAGGAATTGAAGACCCATTATCCATAATAACAACATTGCCTTCATGTCTGTTAAATTCTTTTAAATGGTGTCGTGTATTTATAATGTGAGATTTGTGTATTCTAAAAAAAGTGTTTTTATCCAAAACCTTCTCGTAACGAGCAATAGTCATACTGCTTACACATTTTTTTCCGTTGCTTAAAAATATTTTGGTGTAACTTTCATCAGCTTCCAAATGAACGATGTCTTCAGTTTTTATAATCTCGTAACCACTTATTGTTGGAATTGCAATTGTATCAGATTTATTATCGTTCTTATACTCTTCTAACATAGATTTTATCAATCCAAAATCCAGTTGGTTATCTCCCGAAGATGCGTCTTTTCCTACTTTACTAACTGCTTCTAGTAAATCTTCAATATCTATCGGTTTTTCGATATAATCTATTGCTCCAGCTTTTAATGCTTTTAATGCAAATTGATTGTGTGCTGTAATAAAGATTACCGAAAAGTTTTTATTCTCGATAGATTCTAATAATTCAAACCCATCTTCATTGGGCATATTAATATCTAAAAACAATAAGTTTGGCTCATGTTCTTTAATTAGTTTTCTGGCTTCATCAGCAGAACTTGCCATTGCTACCACTTCAACTTCAGAGCAATGATCTTGTAAAATTAAATTTAAGTTTTCGCGAGCATTCTGCTCATCATCAATAATAATAGCTTTAATAGACATAGAATAAGGTTTTAGTGCACTTAAATTTAACGCTTATAAAAATAAAAAGTTAGCCGAAATGAGCAAGCCGTAACTCTTGCAAATCTAACGGTAGGTTTTACCTATCTAACGGTTAAAGAGATTTAATTTTTGCAACAAAACTACTCACTCTGGCTCTGGCAACGGCTATTTTAATGCCTGTTTTTAAGCGTGCAAAAGGACCGTTTTCTTGAAGAAAATCGGTTAAATGATTTAAGTTAATGATATGTTTTTTGTGAATTCTAAAAAATGTTTTGTCATTTAAAATATCTTCGTACACTTTTAAAGTACGTGTATCTAAAAACGATGTACCATCAACAAAATGGATAGAAGTGCAATTACCATCACCTTCTAAATAGAGTATTGAGTTGTCTTCAATAATTTTTATTCCTTTAGAATGAGAAATTGTTATTTTATTAGACTCTGATTGGTAATGAATGTTTTCTGAAAAATTTTTAATCGACTCTATGTAAGTCTCTAAGTTATTTGCATCCTTTTGAAACAGATTTTTATAATCCAATAGTTTTACCACTGCTTCTTGCAAATCATCTATATCTATTGGTTTTAAGATGTAATGTATAGCGTTTACATTAAATGCTTTGATTGCATAATCTTTAAAAGCAGTAACAAAAACAATCTGAAAATTGTTAGTTTTTACATCTTCTAATAATTCTAAACCTTCTTCGCCACCAGGCATTCTGATGTCTAAAAAAACGGCTTCAGGTTTTTTTGTTGCAATTAACTCTTTGGCTTCTGTTACATTTTCACCCATCCCAACAACTTCTACTTCGGGGCAAAACTCATTTAAAAGCATCAGCAAGTTCTCTCTTGCTAAAAGTTCATCATCTACAATTATGGCGGTAATTTTTGTCATCAAAAATTATCTTTTTCTAGCTTTAGCTCTTTTTTTATGCATTTTTTTGTTGCGTTTAGCATTCTTTTTCATCCTTTTTTTTGTTTTTTTTGTTTGGATGTTTAAGTGCCTTTCTTTTCCCTCGTTCATAGAGTCATCAGCAGCTTTTTTCTTTTCTTTTTCTTGAGTTTTTAATTGTTTTTCTCTTTTTTCAACTTGTTTTTGAGCAAAACTTGAAAAAGAAAGAGTTAGAAACCCAACAACAATAAGGTATTTTAAAGTTTTCATCTACTTAGATTTTAATATAAATCGAATTTACTAATTTTACAATGATAATGAAACGATTTTACTACATATTCATTTTAACACTATTATTTGCTACAGGCTGTAGTAAGGATGGTAATGAAAATATACCATTGGTTAATGTTAACCTCTTTTTAAATATTAATAACCCTGAGTTTATTGATTTAAATGCTCCTGGTGGTTGGACTTATTACATCGGAGGGTCTCGTGGTTTAATTGTTTATAGGGAAACTAATTCATCCTTTAAAGTTTATGATAGGCATTGTACTTTTGATGTTACTAATAGTTGTGCATTAGTTTCTGTAGAAGTAAGTAACATTACGGCAAAAGATGATTGTTGCGGATCTCAATTTTTAATTACGGATGGTTCTGTAACCAAAAACCCAGCAACACTTCCTTTAAAACAATATCAAACTACTTTTGATGGTAGTGTTTTACATGTGTTTAATTGATGGCTATCAGTAAGCAAATACTTTTCCTGATTTTATTAGTATTATCAGCCCATATTTCTCTTTCTCAAGAGGTTAATTTTGTTCCAAACACTAGTTTTGAAGAATACAATGTTCTACCTAGCGATGTTGCTCAAGGTAACAGATGTCTTGATGTATGGCGGTTTCCTAACTTTCCAGGAAACGGTGATTATTATCATAGCAACGCTACGAATAAAAAAGCAAACACCGTTAAAAATTATTTTGGGAAACAGGAGCCCCATTCTGGAGAAGCTTATGCTGGGATTTGTATAACTAAAGATTTTAGGGAGTATTTACAAATAAAGCTTAATCAGCAACTAGTTAAAAATACAATGTATATAATTGAGCTATACATTAGTTGTGCTGATAAAGCTTACTTAAGTACTGTTCAAGAGTTTAGTGTTATATTCTCTAAAAAAGATTTTACACTTATAGGGAATGATTATTTATATAAACCACCAGCAATAACTTTTTTTGAATCAGAAGGTTATAAAAATAAAAAAGATTGGCACCAATTAACATATGAATATGTAGCAGATGGAACCGAGGAGTATTTTACTTTTGGTTGTTTTTTATATGAAAAAGATGGAGAAACACACGGTTTAACTTCAGGAATAGCTAAATATGCCCATTATTATGTTGATGACATTTCTATCAAACTAGCAAAAATTGATAAAGAAGAGGTGTTAAGTTTAACTGAAAATAATACTACAGCTTTTAATACGATAGGTGTAAATACCTTTAGTAGTTTGCAATTTGAAACTGGAAAATCAACCATACTTGATCAATCATTTTCTGAAATTGACCAGCTAATTGCGTTTATGAAAGAACATCCCGAACTTAAACTTATATTAACAGGTCACACTGATAATGTAGGAGGTCGTAATAAAAACATTACACTTTCATTAGATAGAGCAAACTCAGTAAAAAAATACATTACTACGCATAGTACAATTTCTGAGGAGATGATTGAAACATTTGGCACAGGAGATTTAAGTCCTAAGTTTCCTAATGATAATAACGAGCATCGGAAATTAAATAGGCGGGTTGAGTTTTTATTAAAATAAAAAAATCCTCACCAAATGAATGGTGAGGATTTTTATTTTGCTAAAAACCAGCAACTATAAACTAGTCACTAACTCCTAATATCTGTAGTGATCAACCTTGTAAGGTCCTTCAATTTTTACATCGATATAATCAGCTTGTTCTTGAGATAATACCTCTAAATCAACACCAATTTTTGCTAAGTGTAATCTTGCTACTTTTTCATCTAAATGTTTTGGTAACATGTAAACTTCATTTTTGTAAGCATCAGTATTGTTCCATAACTCTAATTGAGCTAAAGTTTGGTTAGTAAATGAGTTACTCATTACAAAAGAAGGATGCCCTGTTGCACAACCTAAATTTACCAATCTACCTTCAGCTAAAAGGAAAATTATTTTTCCATTAATAGTATATTGATCAACTTGTGGTTTAATAGTATCTTTAGTGTTACCATATTTATCGTTTAACCAAGCCATATCAATTTCATTATCAAAATGCCCGATGTTACAAACGATCGTTTGATCTTTCATTGTTTCGAAATGCTTTCCAGTAATAATGTTAAAGTTACCTGTTGTAGTAACAATAATGTTTGCTTCTTTACAAGCGTCATCCATTTTCTTAACTTCAAAACCATCCATTGCAGCTTGTAAAGCACAAATAGGATCAATTTCAGTAACAATAACTCTTGCTCCAGCACCAGCTAAAGAAGCTGCAGAACCTTTTCCTACATCACCATATCCAGCAACAACAGCAACTTTTCCTGCCATCATTACATCTGTAGCTCTTCTAATAGCATCAACTAAAGATTCTTTACATCCGTATTTGTTATCAAATTTAGATTTAGTAACAGAATCATTTACATTAATTGCAGGCATTACTAAAGTACCAGCTTTCATTCTATCATATAATCTGTGAACTCCAGTAGTAGTTTCTTCAGATAAACCTTTAATTCCAGCACATAATTCAGGATATTTATCAAAAACCATGTTGGTTAAATCTCCACCATCATCTAAAATTAAGTTTAATGGTTTACCACCTTCAAAGCCCATAATGGTTTGATCGATACACCAATCAAAATCTTCATCAGATAAACCTTTCCAAGCATAAACAGGAACTCCTGTAGCAGCTATTGCCGCAGCAGCTTGATCTTGAGTAGAAAAAATATTACAAGAAGACCAAGTAACCTCTGCTCCTAAAGCAGTTAATGTTTCAATTAATACTGCAGTTTGGATAGTCATGTGTAAACAACCTGCAATTCTTGCTCCAGCTAAAGGCTTAGAATCTCCAAACTCTGCTCTTAAGCTCATTAAACCTGGCATTTCTGCTTCAGCAATTTTAATTTCTTTTCTTCCCCATTCTGCTAAAGATATATCTTTAACTTTGTAGGGTAATTTTTCTATGTTTGTGCTCATTAATTATCGTTTTTTAGATTTTTAAGGATTGCAAATTTAAGAAATAAGTTAATACCTTTTATAAAATGCCCATTCACCAACATAAAAAGATATCAGACACTAATTTTATTGGTGTTTGGAAGATTACGGAAGACCTTGAACAACTTACCTCTAATTTAAAAAGCATTGGTTTTGATGTTGTTAACGTTTTTGAAACCAAAAATGAGCTGCGTTTAAAACAATGGTTAGCAACACGTTTACTACTTCATTTTTTTATAAAAGATGCTCTTATTGTTTATGATGATTTAGGGAAGCCTTCATTAAATAATGGATGGAAAATTTCTATTTCTCACTCTAACGAATATGTTGCCATTGTAATTAATAAAGATGAAGATTGTGGTGTTGATATTGAGAAAGTAAGCGCGAAAGTTGGTCGGATTAAACATAAATATTTAAATGAGGTGGATTTGATAAATGTTACCTCAGAGCAAGATTTAACCATTTACTGGGGAGCTAAAGAGGCTTTGTATAAGTATTATGGTAAAAAAGAAGTGCTTTTTATCGAGAATTTATTTGTCGAGAATTTTAAATCCGAGAGCAATTCTTTTGTTGGTAGGATAGAAATGCCTACCCAAAAAATTAGCTTAAATATGGCTTGGGAGAAAGTGGACGATTTTGTGTTGGTTTATACCTTATAGTTTTTTTACCATCTGCGTCATGCCGAACTTGTTTCGGTATCTGATTATTATAGGTGAATAGTTTTGCTGTGTCTGGATTCTTGCCGGAGTTTATCCTGATGAATTCGAAGGGTGGGAAAGGAGAAGTTTTTCCGAGATGGGCAGGAAGGTAGAAACGAATATTATTGGTACTGAAAAGAAACCTCCAAGGTTTATGTAGATAGTCTGCATAAATCTTGGAGGTTTTAAATTTCTATTTTGGATACAGTAAATAAAAGGGGCTTTTTTACTGTGTTTAGATTTCTGTATGAATACCTGTCAGGTTTTTAAAACCTGACAGGTATGTTTTAACTAAGTTTTTGCGTTAGGGATAGCAGCGGCATCCTTTTTTTATAAAAATCCTCCAAGGTTTATATTGATAATCAACATAAACCTTGGAGGATTACACTTCGAAAAAAAAGATACAGCGAATAGCCTGTTAAAACGCCCGAAAAAAATATTACTTTTGCATTAACAATGAATAAAGACAATCATATTTATCAAGTAATAGCCAACAATACCCAAAATGGTGTTAAAATGTTTGGTGTTTTGATAGATCCCGACAAGCAGAATGTTGCGGAGTTGATTAAAACAATTCAGATTTGCAATCAAACCGAGGTAGATTTCTTTTTTGTTGGAGGCAGCATTGTTTCTCATCAGGATATGGAGCGAACAACGCGTTTAATTAAAGAAAACTCTAAAAAACCAATTATTATTTTTCCGGGAAGTTATGAGCAGGTTTCTAAATATGCTGATGCTATTTTATTTCTCTCTTTAATATCAGGTAGAAATCCAGAATTTTTAATTGGGCACCAAGTTACTGCTGTACCAATTATTAAAAAAACAAATTTAGAGGTTATACCAACCGGATATTTATTGGTGGATTGTGGAACTACCACTACAGCTATTTATGTAAGCGATACACAACCTATACCTTATAATGGTACTGATATTGCTGCAAATACAGCTTTAGCAGGAGAATATTTAGGGTTAAAACTCACCTATATTGATGGTGGTAGCGGGGCAAAAAAATGCATTAATTTGGATATGGTTACAAAAACTAAAGCCAATTTAAATGGACCTTTAATTATTGGCGGAGGAATACGTACTCACCAAGCTGCACAAGAGATTTATAATGCAGGTGCCGACCTTATTATTATAGGAAATGGTGCGGAGCAAAATCGAAATTTAATTAAAGAAATTGCTCAAATGAAATCCAATTACAATTCTAAAAAAATGGTTTAAGCCATTAAGCTGTTAAATTTCTTAACATTTTACATAAAGCTGTTAATAAAATTAACTTGTTTTTTCTGTGATTTTATTACTTTTGTTGTCCTTAATTTATTGATATATATAATTATAAGATATTATGGCTACAGAAAAATTTTCAGGAAGACACATTGGTCCAAGAGCACATGATTTAAGTGAAATGCTTGCTACTTGTGGTGCAGATTCTATAGAACAATTGTTAGAACAAACAATACCTGATAAAATTCGTTTAGAAAATGATTTAGATTTAGATGCTCCTTTGTCGGAATACGAATACTTAAATCATATTGAAGCGTTAGGAAAAAAGAATAAAATTTTTAAAACATATATTGGTTTAGGGTATTACAATACCATTACGCCATCGGTAATTAAAAGAAATATTTTTGAAAATCCGGGTTGGTATACTGCTTATACTCCTTATCAAGCAGAAATTTCTCAAGGAAGATTAGAAGCTTTATTAAATTTTCAGACCATGTTAATTGATTTAACAGGAATGGAAATTGCTAATGCCTCTTTATTAGATGAAGCAACTGCTGCAGGAGAAGCGATGATTATGGCTTTTAACAGCAGAAGTAGAGCTGCAAAAAAAGCTGGAGCTAATCAGTTTTTTGTTTCAGATAAATGTTTTCCTCAAACTATTGACGTATTAAAAACACGTTCAACACCTTTAGGAATAGAGTTAATTATTGGAGATTACCAAACTTTTGAATTTAACGAAGGTGTGTTTGGTGCATTATTACAATACCCAGATGCAACAGGGCAAATAAATGACTTTAAAGAATTTACAGAAAAAGCACATGCTAACGAAAGTTTAGTTGCTGTAGCTGCAGATTTAATGAGTTTAGCATTATTAACTTCACCAGGAGAATGGGGAGCTGATATTGTTGTTGGTAATTCTCAACGTTTTGGTGTGCCACTAGGATATGGTGGTCCTCATGCAGGATATTTTGCAACAAAAGATAGTTTTAAAAGAAATATGCCCGGTAGAATTATCGGAGTTTCTGTAGATGCACATGGAAACAGAGCATTGAGAATGGCGTTGCAAACACGTGAACAACACATTAAAAGAGCAAAAGCTACTTCTAATATTTGTACTGCTCAGGTTTTATTAGCTGTAATGGCTGGAATGTACGCTGTTTATCACGGTGCTGAAGGAATTAAAAAAATTGCAACAGATATTAATGACTTAACTGCTCAATTGGCTTATCAATTAGATGCGTTAGGATATAAAAGAACGAACGAATCGTTTTTTGATACCTTAACTTATGAGGTTACTGCTGAGCAAAAAGAAGCGATTAATAAAATTGCGTTAAGCAAAGAGATTAATTTTTATTATGCTGACAATACTATTTCTATAAGTTTAGGAGAAACGGAAATTGCTGCTGATGTAAAAAATATAGCAACTGTATTTGCTGAAGCTGCAGGGAAAGAAATTTCTGCTAAAGCAAATTCTACTATGGGTTTACCAGATGAGCTAAACAGAACATCTGAATATTTAACCAACGAAGTGTTTCAGAAATTTCATTCTGAAACAGAAATGATGCGTTACATTAAACGTTTAGAAAATAAAGATTTATCATTAACACATTCTATGATTTCTTTAGGATCGTGTACTATGAAATTAAATGCTGCTTCTGAATTATTACCATTAAGTAGTGCTGCTTGGAGTAATATCCATCCATTTGTACCTGTAGATCAGGCTGGTGGATACCAAGAAATGTTACAAGGGTTAGCTGATGATTTAGCAGAAATTACTGGTTTTGATGCGGTTACGTTACAACCTAATTCTGGCGCTCAAGGAGAGTATGCTGGTTTAATGGTTATTCGTGCTTATCACGAAAGTAGAGGAGATCAGCATAGAAATATTGCTTTAATTCCTTCTTCGGCACACGGTACTAACCCTGCAAGTGCAGTAATGGCTGGTATGAAAGTGATTGTTACAAAGTGTGATGAATTAGGAAATATTGATGTAGCAGATTTAAGAGCTAAAGCTGAAGAACATAAAGATAACCTTTCTTGTTTAATGGTTACCTACCCATCAACACATGGTGTATATGAAGAAAGCATTATGGAAATTACAGAGCTTATTCATGATAATGGTGGACAAGTTTATATGGATGGAGCTAATATGAATGCTCAGGTTGGATTAACTAACCCCGCAAATATTGGTGCTGATGTTTGTCACTTAAACTTACACAAAACATTTGCTATCCCTCATGGTGGTGGTGGACCAGGTGTTGGACCAATTGGTGTTGCCAAACAATTAACACCATTTTTACCCTCTAATCCAATTATTAAAGTTGGTGGAGAGCAAGCAATTTCTGCAATTTCTGCAGCTCCTTATGGTAGTGCTTATGTGTGTTTAATATCTTACGCTTATATTAAGATGTTAGGAACAGAAGGTTTAAAAGCTTCTACCATAATGGCAATTTTAAATGCCAACTATTTAAAATCTAAATTAAACGATAGCTACAAAATATTATATACCAACGTAAATAATAGAGTAGCACACGAAATGATTTTAGAATGTAGAGATTTTAAAGATGAATCGGGTGTTGCTGCTGGTGATATTGCTAAAAGATTAATGGATTATGGTTTCCATGCTCCAACGGTTTCTTTTCCTGTTGCAGGAACTTTAATGGTAGAACCTACCGAAAGTGAAAGTAAAGAGGAGTTAGATCGTTTTGTAGAAGTAATGGTTGCTATTAGAGCAGAAGTACAAGAAATTATTGATGGTAAAGCTGATAAAGTAAATAATCCGATACAAAATGCACCGCACACTGCAAAAGTGGCTTTAGCAAATGATTGGAATTATCCTTACACTAGAGAAACTGCTGTTACTCCATTAGAATGGATTAAGGAAGCTAAATATTGGCCTACTGTTGCACGAGTTGATGATGCTTATGGCGACAGAAACTTAGTGTGTAGCTGTAATCCAATTGAGGATTATATGGAAGAGATGGTTTAAGATTTTCTCTTAGATGCCCTAAAAGGCACTTAATACTAGGTATTAAGTGCCTTTTTTATATTTAAACTTCTTTTTTAATCGAAATTAATGGTTAATTTTACTGTTCATATTAATACTAACTAAAAAAAATTATTATGAAGAAAATTTACTTAAGTGCTTTAGCGTTGTCTATCGGAACTTTATCGTTCGGGCAATATGCTAAACAAAATGCGAATTCGGTAAGAACTGATGCTTACGAAAGTATCAAACCTATAAAACAAGCTCCGAACAATAAAGGTGCTGTATATTATACTGATGATTTCTCTAATGCTGCATTATGGACAATGACTGGAGGGTCACCTACTGATTGGACAATTGGGCAATCTGCTGGTGGTGCTGGTGGTTTTCCTTTAGCTGATTTAGTTTCTACTTCTGGAGCTCCTTTCGCTTTATTTGATTCAGATAATGTAAATACAGGAGGAGTACAAGATGCTGTTATTCAACTAATTGCACCTATCAATTGTTCTGCTGGCACATTTATTTCTATTCAATTTGAAAATTATTACAGACCTTTTAATACTACTAAGGTTTATGTTGAGGTAAGTAATGATGGTACTAATTGGACTCAATACCAAGTTCATGCAAATGTAGCAGCAAATGCTGGTACTGCTAATCCAGAAACGACTATCGTTAACGTTTCGGCAACTGCAGGAAATCAAGCAACTGTTTACATTCGTTTTAGATACACTGGAGATTGGGATTATGGATGGGCAATTGATGATGTTAGTGTTGTTGAGACTGAAGCAAATGATTTAGTTGCTTTTAATGCTTATTATGGTGCAGCTAATGTTCCTTATACAAGAATTCCTGAAGCTCAAATTCAAGCAATTGATTTTGCAATGGAAGCAAACAATGTTGGAGCTGTTGATCAAACAGGAACTGTTTTAACAGCAAGTGTTAACGGAACTGTTGTTGGAACTAGTGCTGCTGTAACAATCGCTGCTGGTACTTCTGATAGTTTAGCTATTGTTGGGGCTTATACTCCTCCTGCTTCAACTTGGGGGATTGACTATGTTGTATCTTTAGATATTTCTTCAACAGCTACCGATGCTACACCTGGTAACAATAAGATTACTTTTATGCCTTTTCAAACGAATGAGTTTATTTACGCTCAAGATGATTACGGTGTAAATGGTACTGGAAACGGTGGTGGTGAAGATGGTAATAATGCTGGAGCTTTTGAGTTCGAAGCAGGAAATTATTATGATATTTATGCTAACGCGGATGTTTATGGTATTGATGTAATGCTTGGAAGTGCTGCTAATGCACCTGCAAACGAAGAGTTAGATGTTGTTTTGTATAGCGTTGATGCTAATGGTGATTTTCTTGAAGTTGATAGATCTCAATCATACTTAACTACAGGTGCTGATGCTGGTACATTAATTAATTTTAGATTTGATGCTGCTGTGCCTGTTACAGCTGGAATTTCTTATTTCGCAGCTTTACACGTAGTTGGTAATACTGATTATTCTTATGCTACAAGTGGAACTTCTGCAACTAATACGCAGGCTGGAGGTACAACTAGTTTAATCTTTTACCCAAGTATGTCTGCTCCTGCTACAGGAGGTAATTATTATACTTCAAGAACTCCTATGATTAGATTGAGTTTTGATCCAAATACTGTTGGAATTAATGATGTTGCAAATAATAGTGTAAGTTTCAATGTATATCCAAACCCATCTACTGGTGAGTTTAATGTCAACTTAACTAAAGATATGGGTAACGTTGCTAACTTAACTGTTAAAAACGTAGTTGGTCAAACTGTATTAGATAAGCAAGTTACTATCAATGGAAACCAAACAGAAACTATTTCTTTAAACAACTTTGGAAAAGGAATTTATTTCTTAACAATTAATAATGAAACTGTTAAATTAATTGTAGAGTAATCTTTAATTAATCAACATTTTTTTAAGCCCTCTGACTAATGTTAGAGGGCTTTTTGCGTTTTTAAATGAGGGTTTAGAAATTTAATAACTGATAGAACCGTTAGTCAAACGAGGTGCTTATATTTTGTTAGATGGTATAAATTTGTTTAATTTGGACGCACAAACTAATAAACTAATAAATATGAAAAAAATTTACATTTGTGCAATGGCACTAGGATTTGTTTCTTTAGCAAATGCTCAATCTAATAGCTCAACTATTAGCTATAGACTAGAGACAGCTGAAAAAGTTACAGTAAAAACAGTAAACAACAATGATAAAGCTCCTGGAGATGTTATTTGGATGGAAGATTTTACTGGAGGTTTTCCTGCAGGATGGACTCAAGGAGGGACTACTAATACTAACAGTGATAACTGGGTTATTAACAGTATTGATGTTAACCCGACAAATTATCCACCTTCTCAATATACGGATGTTACACCAATAGCTTCTACAAGTGGTGGTAATCATATGTTATTTGTTGCTGAAAATGCAACTCCTGTATCTGATAGAGATTCTTATTTTCAAACTACTGCAATTCCATTAACTGGGCAAGCAAGTGTTGCAGTTAGAATCCAAAGTAAATTCAGACTTTGTTGTTCTGCTGATGCTGCATTAAACTTAGTGGTAAGTACTGACCCAACATTTCCTGTTGGAGCTACAACACACACGTATGATGTTAGAGGTGGAGTAGCAATAAATTCTATGTCTGCAGATCCATTATTAACTTCAGTTAATATTACTGATTTAGTTGGTGGTTTAACAGGAGATATCTATTTAAGAGTTCACTGGGCAGGTGGAGCTTCTCACTATTTTTGGATGGTTGATGATATTGCTGTTATTGAAAATGTTTCAAATGATATCGTTATATCTAATGGTTATTACGGTACATTTAATGTTCCTTATACAAGAATTCCTGTTGATCAAATTCAACCAATTGATTTTTCTGCTGAGGTAGAGAATGTTGGTGCTGATGCACAAACAGCTACAATTATTACAGCTGATATTAATGGAACTGTATTTACAGGGACAAGTGCTTCGACAACTCTTAATGCATTAACTTTAGGTGGTGTTACTGCTGATACACAAGATAGTTTAACAGTAACTACTCAGTTTACTCCTGCTACAACTGTAGGTGTATCTTATACTGCTACAATTACTGCTTCATCTGATTTTACAGATGCTACTCCAGGAAACAATGTGTTATCATTCCCTCCTTTTGAAGTTTCTCAATTTATCTATGCACAAGATGATTACGGTGTTAACGGTATCGGAAACGGTGGTGGTGAAGACAATAATAATGCTGGAGCTTTTGAATATGAAGCAGGTAATTATTTTGATATTTACGCTAATGCAACTGTTTATGGTGTTGATATCCAAATTGGAACTGATGCTGTAATTAACGAAGAAGTTGATGCTGTTTTATATAGTGTTGATGCTGCTACAGGTGATTTTAGTGAAGTGGAAAGATCTCCAATTTTACTTTTAACTACTGCTGAAATTGGTCAAATGTATCACTTTGTGTTTGATAACCCTACTGCAGTTACTGCTGGAGTTACTTATTTTGCTGCTGTTCATGCTGGTGGTAATACTGAATTTACTCATGGTACAAGTGGATCTTCTAATGGGCCAACTCAAGCTGGTGGTACTACTAGTTTAGTGTTTTATCCAAATATGCATACTCCTGCTACAGGTGGAAATTACTATACTGCAAGAACTCCAATGGTTAGATTAAGTTTTGATCCTGCGACTTCTGTAAGTAATGTTTCAGATAATGCTTCTACTTTTGTTGTATATCCAAACCCATCTAACGGTGAGTTTAACATTAACTTAAGTAAAGATATGGGTAATACAGTTAACTTAATGGTAAAAAATGTTGTTGGTCAAGTTGTTATCAACAAACAAATTGCTGTTACTGGTAACCAAATAGAAACTATTTCTTTAGCAAATTATGATAAAGGAGTTTACTTCTTAACTATCAATAATGAAACAGTTAAATTAATTGTTGAGTAATCTTCAATTAAAACTATAAAAATTAAGAGGCTACCATTTGGTAGCCTCTTTTTTTTTGTGCATAATAATTTTATACATAAATGTATGTTGTATTGGTTGATGAAGCTAAATTAGTTATGTATTTAGCCCTTTTGATAAGCTAAACAACCTTATTGTATAGATTGTATGGTAAGTGTTCGTCTTATTCGCTTAGCGCGTTGATTTTATCCTTACTGTAATTTAAGGTTGAAGATAACTGTGAAAACACTTTTGTAATCTTTATGTAGTTTGTAATAGCTTCTGTTGGCTATAACAGAGAAAGTAGCTAAGCCTAAATGTTAGCGAGGAGAATTGATAAGTGATTAAATAAAAGTATTGCAGGTATTATTGCATTAACTAGCGTAATGTGTTGATGAAGAAAACGTTTAGAGCTGGAATGCTGTTCTTAATCCTTTAAATTGTAAGTAACAATTTTATTGCCATCACCAACTACCAAGTTAATGGTTTTATCATTGTTAATATCAGTAATGCTAAATGGTGTTGTGCCCGATAACGGAAAACCATCTTCTACAATTCCTTTTGCATTAAAAATGTAAACTTGATTACCACCAACTGCACCTATCTTTTTGTGTTGCAATAAAAATGGGGGATGAGATAAATTCACCTCCATTTCTGAACTGTAGATTAACCTTTCTTCATTATCAAAAACATAAAACATATTGTTATTGGAAAACACAAATTGGTTGTTATACATGCCAAAAGAAGCTCCTGAAACAATATTGTTATAGGTAATAGCTTTTTTCTTATTGTTTAAATACACTTTTATTAATGTACCATTGGTGTCAACTTTAGCTAAATAAGTTTTACTTAATTCTCTTCCTATTTTTAAGAAAACCTCATTATCTCCCACAGGTAATTTTTCGGTAATGCTTAACCTGTCTTTACCAGAGCGTTCTAATACTTTTAATTGACCATTTGCTAAAGGAACAACGATATAGTCTTTACCAGCCATTGCAAAATGCCATATTTTTTGATTAGCAAAACTTGCTGCTGTTTGGTATTTCCAACCATCTACTAAATCGCCTTGTATGTTGTAATTGTAAACCATATTGTCATTACAGCCAATCAAAATTCGATAGTTTCGGTTGTGGCTATAATCTAAAGGAGTAACACCATTTGTTGCCGGAGATTTAAGTTTAATAGGATATTTCTCTACATTGTTTCCGTTTCTATCTAACAAGTAAAGTTTATTGGCCGTATTAAACAGCAATTGTAGCTTGTTATTTTTATACACATCAATTTGATGTATGTTGCCAATAATAGGTTCTTGTAATTGTTTGGTCCAAACAACTTTACCAGTATTACTAATTAAGTAAATTTTATGCGCTACATCTTGCACAAAAATCTCTTTAGCTCCTGTTTTATGATTTTTCACCAATTCTGGTGCTCTTTCAATTAATGTATCCAACTCTAACTCCCACAACGAGCGGGTATCTTGTTTGTAAACAGGATTGTATTTTAAATAAATGTTGTTGTAATATAAATTGTTTTTCTCTGTGTTTACTTGAAAAGCAACGGCCTCAAACTTTCTAAACAATTCTAATTTTTCATCAAACAAAGGAATAAAATCTTCTTTAGCATAAGCTTTAAATAAATTTACCGAACGTGCAATATTTACATAAACAGAAAGGTTAGCATCTGAAGAAAGATGATCGCTAAAGTCTTGAAAATTATCATTTTTAGCTAAGGTTTTATTATTGCTATAATCGCTGATAAATGTTTTAATAGCGCTTTCTGTTTGACCAAAAATTACGTAATCATCAATAAAGGTGTAAAATGGAGAATTGATATTGATAAAAGGCTTTCCAAAAAGTTGGTTGAATACATCTTTTAAATCAATTTTATAAATAGGGTATTCGTTAAAAGCTGCAAAATGGTAAGGTTCTTCATTTACTTTTAAAGCCATATTTTCCAAATCCTTTTTTGTTTTATCCATATCATTGGTATGGAAAAGTAAAAATTCGTTGTTGCTAAAATCATCAGTTAACGGTTCTGTAATAATTATTGCCAATTCGTTACCAATATTACTTAACAGCTCTTCTTCAATGTCAATTCCAAAAGCTTCATTTTGGTGGTCGATAAATTTTTGATAGTTGAAAAACTGGTTTTCACTTTTTAATAATTCTTTTCGTTGCTTAAAAAATGCTGCAGCATCGCTAAAACCATAATGGTAAAATAAAGCGGTGTTTTCTGGAGTAATTTTTTGAGCATTAGCTGCTTGTGGTTTTTGTTGTTTAAAAAGAGAAAGGAAATTGTTGTTGGCATTTTCATCAGCCAATGTAAAACCATTTAACATTAACGAATTAGGTTTTACTTTGATGTCTAATTCTGTCCAAGTAGCATAGTTGGCAAAACTAGTGTTGTATTTTTTAGAAGAACTGCTTAAAAACTGATCTACAATTTTAGCAAATTTCACATTGTTAATGTAAATATTACCATCTTCTGCCTGACCCGAAGTAGTTAGTATTTTAGCAAAATTAGGATTGTCTTGTAAGCTTGTTTTGGAGTTTAGCTGTCTAATAACATCTTCTATTAAAACGGTGCTGTAACTAAAAGCTAAAATATTTTTATAAAAAGTAAATACTATTTTTTGTTTTGTTTTTGAAGTGGCTGTATAAATAGTTGTTTCATCATAATTTCTTTTACTAGGATTAGTGTGTGTTGTATTTTTAATTTTCTGAATCAATTCTTGTTCCGTAAAATCGTAAGGCAAATTGATGTAAAAAATAAAGTCATAATTATTGGCTCCCGATAAATGTACCGATGATAAAATGGGTTGTTTCGCTAAAGGTTTAAACGAGTGATTAAGTAAAGAGTCGAAATAATGTAATTGAGTATTTGCTTTTTGTGCTGTTTCGGTATTACCCACCAATTCTTCCCAAATGATATTGGTAGAGGCAATTTTATTGTATAACGCACTAAAATTATTCTCTTGTAAAATTATGGCTGCATTTTGTGGTACTGCAACTATTGATGAGGTAGTAACCGGTTTTTTTACATTTTTATAAAAGTTATATGCAATGATGCTTACCGCTCCAATTAGTAAAACGAAAACACTTAATAATATCTTTTTTGTCATAAGAAAACTAGCTAAACTTTAAAGCATAAAAGTAAGGGCTATTCAGCTGTGCTGAGAAATTGCTACACTAAAGAATTAACAATCAAAAGTTAATTAGAAAGGGGAATGGTGTCATTGTCCAATATTTAAATGTAAGTAAGTTTTTTTTAGGCATTTATTCATATTGTTTTTTTCTCTCTAATAATATTTTATCAAAATTTTCAATAAAAAGTTTACTAATCTGTTTTGCTGTATCTTGTCTAATCTTTGCATAAAACCCTAAATCATCAGACATTTTTTTTGTAATAATTTCTGATGGAAGCATAAATTTCCCATAAACCAAAGAGGTATATAAACTGTAATTTTTTAAATCATTAATCTCGTTAATATGTTTTTTTTGATATTCAGCATTTAAAATTAGAGTCTTTTTTATGTTTTTAGAGCCAATTGCTTCTGCAACTAGAAGATCAATATTTATTGATTTCTTAGCTTTAAATTTATGGCTTTTAAAATTTTTAAGAAATTTTTTCTGATTAGTTTCATTCTCAAAATCATCAAAAAGAAGAAAGTTGTATGTCATCATAGCTTTTCCTGACTCTTCAATTGATAATTGAAAAAGAGAATACGCTCTAGCATATCTTTTTTTTGAAAAAAGAATTTCACCTTCTTGATATAATAACCCAGAATTTTGAACAGATTTATTAATTGCATCAAATAAATTGTCTTTTGTTAGTTTCATTAAATGAAATATTAGTGATATTTTAAGTTTTATATAATAACCTTGTTCTATATGCTAATTTAATCAAATTATTCCTAATCCTTATTCTGCTAAATAAGCAAGAACAGTTATGAAACTATGATTTCTATTTTTGAATATACATCATCAATAAGATAGTGAATAACTGTAATAAAAAAGCACAAACCTTATGGCTTGTGCTTTTTTTAGATTTGTGATGTGTGTTTATTTTACTGAAGATAAATCAAGTTTTGTTGCTGCCGATACATTTTGTCCTGTTTCAGTATGGTGTTTTATTCCTGCTAAAAATAAGATCCAAGATTTTTGATTCATTTTTTCCATTTTCATACCATTTAATAAATCACCAACAATATTTTTCATATGGTAAGTAAAAGTGGTAGATAATTTCGTTCCATCTTCATAATTTTCTAGCTCAAAATAGGCATTCATTCCTTTCATCATCGGAATGTTTTTGGTATCGTAAAGTTCTATTTTAAACGATTTACCTTTCTCCCATTCAACAATTTTCTCTTCTACTTGAGATCCCATTGAAGTAAAATCACAGTGGCGAGTTGCCCCAATTCCTTTTTTAGTAGTTGATGTAAGGTAAGATTTTGCAATTCCGGGACTTAAATTTTGAACATTACCAAAATCAGACAAAATATCCCATACTTTTTCTTTGCTAGCATTTATAATAATGCTCTTTTTTATTATCGTATTTTTCATTTTTTATTGGTTTAGTTACATTTCACCACAAATCATCATATTCAGTTTAGTAAATGCTTTTGCTCTACTTTCCGAAAGATTGCTAAACCCTTCGCTGCTCATCATTGTTTTTATTGCTTCTGCATTAGGAAACTCAAAAATTACAACCATTTCTGGTCCATTTTCTCCTGTCAATTGTGCTAAGGTTTTGTAACGCGTTACAACTGAACCCCCGTTTGCTGAAATAACCGGTATCATATTTCCTAAATAAGTTTGTACTTCTAGCATATTCTCTTTGTTAGGAATTGCATTGATAATTAGTTTTACTGCTCCTTGTTCCATCTTAGTTTTGTTTATTAATAAATAACAATACAAAAGTCTCGATAACAATTTGTTAGGAGTTTGCAAAAGGGTTCAAATCCTATGCGATTTGGTTCAATCTGTATTCGGTAGGAGATATTTTAATGTGAAGTTTAAACGAACGGTTAAAAGACGAGATGGTCTCAAAACCACAATCATAAGCAATTACAGAAATTAGTAAATCTGTAGTAGAAAGAAGTGTAGTCGCTTTTTCTAATTTTGTTCGGTTTATGTATTTCTTTGGACTTTCTGTATACACTTTAGTAAACTTTCTTTTAAAAGAAGATAAACTCATATTACAGAGTTTAGCAAAATCATCAACACTTAAATTGGAATAAATGTTGTTTTTTATAATTGCTTTAAATTCGACATGGTTTAAGCTAAACATTGAAGTCAAAAAATCTAAAACGGATAAATTTTGCGATTTAGAAATTAAGATAATCATTTCCTTTAATTTCAACTTAATCATTTCCTCATCTGCAATTTCAGGATTATCTAATAATATGTTAATGGAGTTTTTATAGGAAGTAAATAACGCATCAATGTTTATTTTTTTGATGTTAAAATTAACTTTATGATTGGAGTTTGATAAATCAAGATCCATGATCTCTTCCACTTGTTCAGGAAACAGAAAAACACCGATAAATTCCATTTCTTTAGACTCATTTCTTTGTTTTTCTGTTGTTTCGATAAAAAAGTTGAAACATTTAGCGAGTAGTCCTTTGGTTTTATTAAAAGAAATAAATTGATTTGGTGTACGAACAGAAAAATCACCTTGATTAACAAACATAAAACACGCTTCATTATTTTGGAATGGTTTTAGGCCGCGTTTTGGTGAAGTAATATTCATTTTATGAAATACAACTTTATCCTTGTACACTAATGTTTTAATCTCACTTGGCATTTTTAGTTTTTCAGAAATAATACCTCATACTTTTAATTTCAAAGCTAATGTATTCTATTAGAAAACAAGAAACTAATTAGAAAAGAATAATCCTTTAAGCTTTAATTTTATTTTCAAAATCGACCTTATTATCTCTAGCAATTTTTACTGATTGATTATTTTCCAAAAGGACTTCACTTTCGTGGCGGTTGTATTTTTTTATAAAATTAAGGTTGATTAAATGCGATCTGTGTACTCGAAAAAAATTATGTTGGTTGGATAAAAGATCTTCAAAATATTTTAATTTTTTACTAACTAACATATTAGATCCATCAATGAGGTAAAGCTGTGCATAGGAACCATCTGCATTAATGTGTGATATTTCATTTACCTTTATAAAGAGTAGCCCATCAGAAACAGGAACTGCAATTTTTTTTATTTCTTCTGATTGTAAATTAGATTTTAATGTTTCAATTCTATTATGCATCGTTGTGAGATGCAATTTTTCTGTAACTTTTTTCACAGCAATTTCAAGCTGATCAATTCTTACGGGTTTAAGTATGTAGTCAATTGCAGAAACTTCAAAAGCACGAAGTGCATATTTATTGTAAGCTGTTACAAAAATAATTTCGAAATCGATATCTTTAAAAAATTCCAATAGTTCAAACCCAGAATAATCAGGCATTTCAATGTCTAAAAAAACAACGTCAGGTTTTTTTCTGTTTATTTCTAAAACTCCTTGAGGTACATTTTCACTACTACCAACTATTTCAACATCATCACAAAACTCTTCTAGCATCCCCGAAAGAACTCTTCTTGCTCTTTCTTCATCATCAATTATTATCGCTTTTATTTTTTGTTTCATGTTTTACAAAATAACACTATAAATATTTTTAAATAGTAAATTTTTTTAATTTCTTTAATACTAAGGTCAGCTTCAAATTAATGAAGCTGACCTTTATTATGAAAAAACTAGAAACCATAACTTTTTCATGTACATTAACTTTACTCTTTAATAAATTTGCTGTTTAACATTCCTTTATTTGTTTGTATTTGTAAAAAGTATATTCCTTTTACTAAGTTACTTACATCAATAGTGTTATTGTTTGTAACAATTGCTTTAACTATTTTTCCTGTTACATCTATAATAGAAACAATTTCAATTGTTTGTCCTGATTGAAGTTGAAGTGTTAATTGAGAGGCTACTGGGTTGGGGTAAACCGTTAAATTGTTTTGATTATCTTGTTCGTTTATACCAACAGAACCATTACAATTTAAGCTAAAACTTGCTGTTGCATCTATGTTTGTCCAGTTGGTTGTGCTATAGGCTACATTATCAACTTGTATGCAAGTAAGGTTAGGATTGTTTGTTGCATCAAAAAGACTTGTAGAAACATTCGCATTGTTTCCATTCGCTACATTTAGTGTTGTTAATTGATTATCTTCACAAAACAACCTCCCTAAAGCTGTATTTTGTGATGCATCTAAACTACTTATAGTATTTCCATTACAATACAACTTAGTTAATGCTGTGTTTTGTGTTACATCTAAACTGCTTAAAGAATTAGTATGACAATATAACTCTGTTAAAGCTGTATTTTGTGTTACATTTAAACTGCTTATAGAATTAGAAAAACAATGTAACTTAGTTAATGCGGTATTATTCGTTACATCTAAACTACTGATAGAGTTTTCCTGACAATATAATTGTGTTAAAGCCGTATTTTGTGTTACATCTAAACTGCTTAAAGAGTTACTGTTACAATACAACTTAGTTAAAGCTGTATTTTGTGTTACATCTAAATTACTTATAGAATTAACGGTACAATACAACTGCGTTAAAGCTGTAAAAGCCTCAATACCTGTTAAATCAGAAATAGATAAAAAACTACAATCTATAAAACCTGTAAAAGCACTTGCTTCGCTACATTGTATTTCGGTATCTCCGTTGGTATTTATTGCAGTATTACCTACTAAATAGGCTTTAAAATTAGCATCTGGTATATTTACGATACAAGAAGTAAATTTAATGAGAAAAGGATCTCTACCTCCTCCAGCTAAAGAAATATCTGTATCTGAACCAAAAGGATTTAGGTGATTTGAACTAGACTCAATATAGCCTCCAAGATATAAGTTATCATTATTGTCAATATGTAGGGTCTGTATTTGGCTATAATTAGAATTTCCTCTCATAGCTCCTGCCCAAATATAATTTCCATTAGTATCGTATGTTACAACAAACATCATTCTACCACCAGAATAAGGATTGATAATAGAATCTACACTTGAAGTAGGGTCTGCATCAAAAGATTCTCCAGCTATAAAACCTCCTATTGTTACTTTTCCTTGTGAGTTAATAGCTAAAGAGTAAGATCGCCCTGTAATATAGTTACTACTCCCATTAACACCTTCCTCTAAAAAATATCCCCACCTAAAGGTTTGTAAATCATTTGAGAGTGAAAGAATAAATGGAAATTGTGCAGCTAGATTCCCAGCGCTGCCACTAATAATAAGTGTTGGAGTATTAGGAGACATATAAAAGTTTGAAGTATTCCAGCCTGTTAAATATACATTATCATTATTGTCTAGTTCAATTTCAATTCCTAAATTAATACCTCCATAAAGTATTTGATGTGTTAATAAAGAACCATCAGTATTCGATAATTTAATAATTAAACTTCCCGAATTACTTACAGGGGTTGATAAATCTGTATTATTAACATCTCCTGTATATTCTAAACCAGCACTTGTATTATTAGTTGCTAAAACAAAAACATCTCCATTGCTATCAATGTTAATATCACGACCAATTATTTGCGGATTTCCACCAACAGAAGTAGGTGCTCCAATTTCTTCTCCCCATACATAATTACCATTTACATCTAACTTTACAATAAAGGCTTCTTTAGCATAACTAGCACTAAAAACTTGTGTGCTAGTACCTGGATCTAAATCTATAGCATCCTCGTAAAAACCTGTTGCAAAAACATTACCATTTGCATCTTCTGTAATTTTTTGTACGCTTGCCTTTTTACCCGAAGCTCCTCCGCCAAATTGTTTTACCCAAACTAAATTTCCAGTATCATTAATCTTTAAGATAAAACCATCTTCATTAAGCCCTGAGTTTTGTGAGGTAAGATTTGTTGTACCTGATCCCATATCAAAATCAACTGTCCCTTTAAAATTACCTGTCAGATATAAGTCTCCATTTGATGCAATTTGTACATCTGTAATCACTTGTTTATTATTAGGAACAGTATATAATGATTTTACCCATACTAGATTTCCGCTAGCATCAAGCTTTTGAATAAATCCACATTCATTTCCTGCGTGAGGTAATGTTACAACTCCAACTCCTGGGTCAAAATCATTGGTAGGGCTCGTGTAGGTTCCAACGTTGTATATGTTACCTTGATTGTCTGTTTCAATACCATATACATAATCGGTACCACTTGAACCGCTTATTTTTGCCCATTCATAAGATAATTGTGCTTTAGCCCCAAAAGTTGCAATTGTTAATATACTTAGTAATAATTTTTTCATAATTGTTTTAGTTTTTAAATTAATAATGTTACAAATAACTACTTAAAGTGTATGTTTTACAATATCAAGTTCACGAACCGTTAGGTTGAGTTCATGAATGGAAAAGAAATGAAAATTTCAGAAATGTTGTTTTAAACTGCTAAATCATTTTTTACGATCAAATCTGTCAGGCTTTAAAAACCTGACAGATGTAAAACAAACTCCAGTTTCAGGTTAATGGAAATGGGGTTTGTTACTCTAAAAAAAAGTATACATATTTTCTTTATGTAGAAGCTCTTTTTTAATACCTATTCAAGAGTTATTGTTTTACCACAACTATCTTTCCCTACTAATAAATTCCCTTTAGATGTTGTACAAGTGCTTCCTTTCATTACTCCATAATAAATATTATCGTTACAGCTAAATTTATTTCGACCAGATGACAGCGTTGTAGATGAACCTCCTTGAACTACGCATACACCATGACCAGTATCATTAACAATAATAATTTGGTTTGCCCCTTCTTTACCGTCTTTTGTATGAGATTTTTCCCAATCGTTTGCTACTACTTGCATACGGCTTTTTTCTTTTTCTTCTTGTATTCTTTTTGTTGCTTCTGCATCTTCCTTATCTGCTTCACTCATGTTTTTACTAGCATTTTCTTGTATCTTTTTCATGGCAGCAAAGTATTCTTTTAGCACTTTATTATGATCTATAGTTAAAAGGTTTGTTGATCTTCCTTTTAATTGTTTTTTATACTCTTTTTTATCTTGTGATTTTATTTCATAAAACGCAGCTATTTTGAAATCTCCATCTAAAATATTTTTCAATTTATTTCTTTCTAATACATAAACCATTTGACCTATAATTATGCTTCCTGTTCCTGTAAACGTTGAGTAAAATATTGATGGTTTACTTGGGTGGTTAGGTCTTTCTTGTGCTGGATCTGCATCTTTTCTTGCTATATAACTCTCGTTAAGGTAAAAAGAACCCGTATTTCCAATGTCGTCATTTTTATATGATAGCACTCTTAATTTACTTTGAGGATAAGTATACATTTTACCATCACTGCCCCAATCAAGTTTAATTGCTACAAATTCTGTTTTTTCAGCTATATTTTTTAATGCTGTTAGTTGATCAACTTGCGCCATTGTTCCAAAACCAAATACTGTAATTGTTAATACACTTAATAATAATTTTTTCATAATTGTTTTAGTTTTTAAATTAATAATGCTACAAATAACTACTTAAAGTGTATGTTTTACAATGTCAAGTTCACAAACCGTTAGATTGAGTTCATGAGTAGTAAATTTTCTAATGTATAATCTTGGTTATATGCTGTAAAATCAAAAAGCCAGCTTCAAATTAATGAAGCTGACTTTTACTATGAAAAAACTAGAGATCACTACTTCTCCTTTTACTACTAACTTTACTCTTTAATAAACTTACTATTAATAATTCCTTTTTCTGTTTGTACTTGTAAAAAGTATATTCCTTTTACTAAGTTACTTACATCAATAGTATTATTGTTTGTAATAATTGTTTTAACTGTTTTTCCTGTAACATCTAAAATTGTAATGATTTGATTTTGCCCATTGAGCGAAGCCGAAATGCCCAAATCAATAGTTAATTGAGAGGTTGCTGGATTGGGGTAAACCATTAAACTGCTTTGACTAACCTGTTCGTTTACACCAACAGAACCACTACAATTTAAGCTAAAACTTGCTGTTGCATCAATGTTTGTCCAATTGGTTGTGCTATAAGCTACATTATCTACTTGTATGCAAGTAAGGTTTGCATTGTTTGTTGCGTTAAAGCCTGCAAAGTTACTATTATTCCCATTTGCAACATTCAAACTTGTTAAAGAATTATCATTACAAAACAACTGATTTAAAGCAGTATTTTGTGTAAGATCTAAACTACTTAAAGAATTAATACTGCACCACAACCCCAATAAATTCGGACTTTGTGGTATGTTTAAATTGCTTAACAAGTTATTCTGGCAATTAAATAAAATTAACGCAGTATTCTGTGTTACATCTAAACTACTTAACGAATTATTATGGCAATATAGCTCAGTTAATGCCGTAAAAGCTTCAATTCCTGTTAAATCTGAGATAGATAAATTGGGACAGAAAATCATTCCCGTAAAAGCACTTGCTTCGCTACATTGTATTTCGGTATCTCCATTGGTATTTATTGCAGTATTACCTACTAAATAGGCTTTAAAATTAGCATTGGGAATGTTTACTGCGCAGCCACTACAATTTAAGCTAAAACTTGCTGTTGCATCTATTCCTGCACTCCAATTAGAACTACTGTAAGTTGGGTTATCTACTTGTATACAAGTAAGATTTGGATTTCCTGTGGCATCGAAGTCCGTAAAACTAATATTTGCATTGTTTCCATTCGCCACATTTAGTGCTGTTAACGAATTGTTATAACATTCTAAAAAAGATAAAGCAGAATTAGTAGTTAAATCTAATGTAGCGATAACGTTATTATCACAGCTTAAAGCTTGTAAAGCTGTATTATTACTGACATCCAAAATACTCAACTGATTACTTCCACAAGTTAAGTACGCTAAGGTTATATTTTGACTTATATCTAAAGTAGTTAGTAAATTGTTTGAGCAGTTAAGTTCTCCTATAGCTACAAAAGCTTCAATACCTGTTAAATCAGCGATGCTATTATTGTAACAGTTGATATTACCCGTAAAAGCACTTGCTTCGCTTGTTTGTATTTCTGTATCTCCATTTGTGTTTATTGAGGCATTACCTACCAAATAGGTTTTAAAATTGGCATCTGGTATGTTTACTATTTGTGCTTTAGCCGCAAATCCTAAAGTTGTAATTGTTAATACACTTAGTAATAATTTTTTCATAATTGTTTTAGTTTTTAAATTAATAATGCCACAAATAACTACTTAAACTATATGTTTTACAATATCAAATTCACGAACCGTAAGGTTGAGTTCATGAATAGTAAATTTTCTAATGTATAATCTTGGTTCTATGCTGTAAAATCAAAAAGCCAGCTTCAAATTAATGAAGCTGACTTTTATTATGAAAAAAAACTGATTCCGATAGCTATCGGCATTACTACTTTTTCTTATTACTTTCTTTTTGTCATTCAGAACAAAATTTTACCGAAAACTTGTTTTCGTAGTAAAATAACGTGATGAATCTTTCCTGATGACAGAGATCAAATAGATTCCACACTTCATTTTGTTTCCAAATTAAAATTCGGACAAAATATTGTTCTGAATGACATTTTTATTTTAAAAGCCTCTACTCCTCCCTTTCGAGAGGTTATGAAGGCCTTTTACTCTTTAATAAACTTACTATTAACAATTCCTTTTTCTGTTTGCACTTGTAAAAAGTATATTCCTTTTACTAAGTTACTTACATCAATAGTGTTATTGTTTGTAATAATTGTTTTAACTGTTTTTCCTGTTACATCCATAATAGAAACATTTTCAATTACTTGCCTTGATTGAAGTTGGAGTGTTAATTGAGAGGTTGCTGGATTGGGGTAAACCGTTAAACTGCTTTGACTAACCTGTTCGTTTACACCAACAGAACCATTACAATTTAAGCTAAAACTTGCTGTTGCATCTATGTTTGTCCAGTTGGTTGTGCTATAGGCTACATTATCAACTTGTATGCAAATAAGGTTTGGGTTTTGTGCCGCTTTAAACCCCCAATTAGGGAAATTTGAATTATTACCATTTGCTACATTTAGATTTGTTAAATAATTACTAGAACAATCCAATGTAGTTAATGCTGTATTTTGTGTAACATCTAAGCTTGTTAAAGAATTATTATAGCAAACCAAATTGGCTAAAGCAGTAAAAGCTTCAATACCTGTTAAATCAGAAATTGAAAGGTTTGAACAATCAATTGTTCCTGTAACAGCAATTGCTTCGCTTATTTGTATTTCTGTATCTCCATTGGTGTTAATGGGAATACTAGCCAGTAAAAATGCTTTAAAATTAGCATCTGGTATATTTACATTTTGTGCTTTAGCCCCAAAGCCAAATACTGTAATTGTTAATACACTTAGTAATAATTTTTTCATAATTGTTTTAGTTTTTAAATTAATAATGCCACAAATAACTACTTAAAGTGCATGTTTTATAATAGCAAATTCACGAACCGTTAGGTTGAGTTCATGAATGGAAGATGTAATGAAAAAAGGAGTTTAAGGAAGGTTACTTCAAAGTTGTGTGCTCGATACAAAATTCTTTCAGAATCCTATTCGAACTAATAAGCTTTATACAGAAGTGCATAAGGCATTAAATTAGCTAAATTCAAATCTAACTTTAGTGCCTATTGCTATATCGTTTTTATACAAGTCAAAAATTTCGAGAGAGATAGGTTTGTTTGTACTTTCTCGGATAAGGTCTATCCGCTTTTTATTAGCTTTTGTGCTAAACGAAGGGTAGGATTTTTCTCTTCGAGCGTTAATTTCTTTTGATTTTTTTCGCCCGACACCATTATCAATAATTTCACAAATTAAGAGACCTTCTTTATGAGAAAAATTAATTGATAATTCTTGAGGTCCTTTTTTATGAAGTAATCCATGTTTAATTGCATTTTCTACATACGGCTGTAGTAACATTGTAGGGATATGCAATGTCATTAATTTATCATTATTAAAATTGTGGTTTATCTTAGTTGTAAATTCATCTCCAAAACGTAATTTTTCTAAATCTAAGTACAATGATAAAATCTCTATTTCTTCTGCTAAAGAAATAGTGTTTTCACTCGATATTTCTAACACTTTACGCATTAAATCGGCAAATTTCCCTAAATATATATTGGAGTTTCTAATGTCTTTTAGCATAATTAAATCCTGAATAGAATTAAGTGCATTAAACATAAAATGCGGATTCATTTGGGCTTTTATGGCTGTTATTTCTGATGTTTTAAGTTGTTTTTCTAGTGTAAGCCTTTTCTTAATAATATTTAATCGGATAATAAAATAGGATGCGACAATTACTATTAATAAAGCTCCATTTAAAGAAAAGAACCACCATGTTAACCAAAAAGGAGGTGTTACAGAAAACGAATAAGAAATAGTTTTAGATGCTACTCCGTTTTCATTAACAGCTTTAACTTTAAATATATATTTGCCATGAGGAAGCCAGGAGTATACTGCAAAGTTATTCGCAGAACTTGTTTCTTTCCAAACCTCATTTAAACCTTCTAATTGATAATGGTAAGTTAATTTACCTTGATGCCGAAAAGCTTTTGCAATAAAATGAAATTCAAACTGGTTTTGATTGTAGCTAAATTCATTAGAGCTACGTTCAGCAGAAACTTTATTATTAACTTTAATAGCAGCCCATTTGATTGTTGGAATAATGTTATTTTCAAAAATTTTATTTTGATTTATAGATTGGATTCCATTAGGTAGAACCAACCATACAATATCGTCAACAATATCAAAATCAAGAATATTATTAGAAAGCAAGCCATCTGTTTTAGATATTGTTTTCACCATTTTTTTTGAGAAATTATAGGTATGAAACCCATTTTTTGAAGTAAAATAAAGGCTGTTATTTTTATACTTTAAGTGCGTAATATTTTTGAGGTTACTGTCTTTTGTAAATTGAAATGAATGCGAAAATTCTCGGTCTTTAAATATTAAGATTCCATTTTTAGCAGTAGCTACCCATACCTCGTCATCAATAATCTCAATATCTAACGCTATAATTTGTTGTTGATTAATTAATAAGAATGTACTTTCTTTATTATAAATTACTTGAAGACCTTTACTTGTTCCTGCCCAAATTTCTTTACCTTTTTTGTTGTAAGCAACACAAGAGGTTCTAATTGTTGTGAGTTGATTTGTTCTAGTATTTTGTGACTCGTTTTCATTAAAAGATATAGTATGTACCCCTTTGTTTGTCGCAATTAAGTAATTAGCTGAATCTATTTCAGAAATATCTTTTGCATAAGGGATGCTCATTTTTTTTTGTTTACTCCCTTCTGCTGTTATAATTTTATTGTTGTAAAAAAGATTGTTGTTCAATGGAATGAAATTGATGTATTCAATTTTTTTGTTTTCTTGTTTAATAATTCTTACTTCTTGATTTTTTATTTGATAGATAATACCATTTAAACCTGCAACATAAATATTCCCATCATTATCAGATGTTATTGCTTTTACATCATCTTTCCCAAGCATAGTGTGATTGTTGTAGTCAATAATTTCTGTGTTAGGGATAATAATAATTCCTTTACCCAGTGTTGGAAGCCATAAATTACTTTCCCTATCATTAAGAAAACAAGAAATTCTATATCGTGAAAATAGGTCTGTCTGTTGATATTTTAAAGTGCCATTAGTACAAAATATAGAAACTCCATTTTTGATGTTGGCTAAACATAAAATAGAGTCATTTATTGGGTAAAAATCAAATGAATTATTTTCTAATTTATCTTTCTGCTCAAACTCTATTTTATTCCAACCCGACTTTGTATATTGGTATATATAAGGTAGTTGGTTTCTAGTTAAAAACAAATTGTTTTTTGTGTTTGATGGGTAATCAGCATCAAAATCAATTTTTTCTTTTTTTAATACTTCATCATTTTTAAAATAAGCTACTTGTTGTGCTTTACGATGCATAAAAACCAATTCATTTTGATTTGTTTTTGCAATAGGCTGAGAGGGATAACTTGAGGGATAAAGGAACCTAGTTTCTACACCTGGTTTAACTAAATAATAATTATCCGTACAGATAATAAGTTGGTTTTTGTTATCAAAATTAAAATAAGTAAAGTTTGATAAAAGAGAACCTGGTATCTCATAAAATAGTACTAACGAATCATTTTGAATAGTAAAGATTTGACCATTTAAGTTACAACAAAATAGATTACCGTTATTATCTTTTTTTAATCCAAAAAGAGAGTTCGTTTTAGCTTTAACACTTTCTATTTTTTTGTAGTTATATCCATCATATTGTAGTAATCCGGAATTAGTAGATAACCAAATGGCCCCATTTTTATCTTGGGCAATACTGTAAATATCAATACCAGCTAATTCTTCCGCCCCTATAATATAATGAGATGGCTGTTGTGCTTTTAGCGTTAAACTAAAAACAACAAAAAAGAAGGCTATAATAAAGCGTGTTTTCAAAATGAAATAAAATGTAAATGTATGAAATTGCTTTGGGAGGGACGATTGTATAAAATTCATATATTTTTATTTAAGCCTCTTTCAATAATTAAAATCCATTTTGTATTTTTGAATAGCGATGAAAGAAGATTTTTTACACCATATATGGAAATTTAAACGTTGGGAAACTCCTGTTTTAAAAACTACGGATGGTGAAGAAATAACGATTGTAAAATCGGGTGAACATAATTTTGATGCTGGTCCCGACTTTTTTAATGCGCAATTAAAAATTGGAGATAATAAATGGGCGGGAAATGTTGAAATACATGTTAAGTCTTCCGATTGGATGGCGCACAAACATCAGTTTGATAAAAGTTATGATAATGTAATTCTTCATGTTGTTTATCAGCACAATCAAGAAATATTAGATAAAAATGGAGTGGCAATTCCAACATTAGAGTTGGCTCCAATTATCAAACAAGAATTAGTAAACCAATATCAAAATTTGGTTAATGCAAAAAGCTGGATTCCGTGCGAAAATCAACTGAAAAAAGTTGATACATTTATTGTGAATAATTGGTTAGATCGATTAGCGATTGAACGTTTAGAAAGAAAATCGGAAGAAATTGAAGCCACTCTTCATCAAAATAAAAACGATTGGGAAGCTACTTTTTATGAATATTTATTTAAGTATTTGGGGTTAAAAGTAAATGCGCTTCCTTTTCAATTGTTGGCAAAAAATACGCCTTTAAAAATTGCAGGAAAACATCAAAACCAATTGAGTATTGAAGCGTTGTACTTTGGTCAGGCAGGATTTTTAGAGGCTGATTTGAGTGATGAATATTTTTTAAAACTCAAAAAGGAATACCAATTTTTAAAAGCTAAATTTCAATTAACACCATTGGATAATAGCTTGTGGAAATTACTGCGGTTAAGACCTTCTAATTTCCCGACAATAAGAATTGCTCAGTTGTCTGATTTAATTAATAGAACACCTCGTTTATTTGCTGCTGTATTGTCAAGTAATTCGATAAAAGAAATAGAAAAATTGTTTCAAGCAACAGCTTCAATATATTGGAATACCCATTATTTGTTTGGTAAAAAGGGAAAAGATGATAAAGCTAAAAACTTAGGAAAAACTAGTATTAATAATATCATTATTAATGTGGTAGTGCCTATTTTGTTTGTTTATGCCAAGCAAAAAAATAACGAGACAATAAATTTAAAAGCATTAAGTTATTTAGAGGTTTTGCCTTCAGAAAATAATGCAATAATTAAAAAATGGGAACAATTAGGTGTGAAATCAAACAGTGCATTACAAAGTCAATCCTTATTAGAACTTAAAAATAATTATTGTTCTCAAAAAAAATGTTTAAATTGCAGTATTGGCAATAATTTATTAAAACAATGATTGATAAAATTCAAGCTTATTTCGAAAAACAAGCGTTTGGTGTTTGCAATTGGTGGGGAGAAAAACTTCAGCTAAAAACACCAAGAATACGTATGTTTTTCATCTACCTTTCCTTTTTAACCTTTGGTTCGCCAATATTTATTTACCTCATTATGGCTTTTGTTTTGGAACATAAAGAATATTTTAAGTTTCAGAAGAGAAAAACAGTTTGGGATATCTAAATTTGCGACATGTTAAATTTTAAATATTTCCGAAAAATCTATGTTGCTATGTCTTTATTGGTGGCAATAATTTTGGTGGGTGTAGCAGGCTTTCGTATTATAGAAAATTACAGCTTTTCGGAAGCAATTTATATGACTATTATTACGGTTTCTACCGTTGGATTTAACGAAGTACGACCTTTATCTCCAGAAGGAAGGTTATTTACCGCTTTTTTAATTATCTTTAGCTTTGGTACATTTGCCTATGCCGTTTCATCAATTACCATTTATGTGATGGATGGCGAATATAAACGATATTTTAAGGATTTAAGAGTTACAAAACAAGTGAATAAAATTTCAAATCATACCATAATTTGTGGTTACGGAAGAAACGGTAAACAGGCTGTTTCTGAATTAAAAGCACACAACAGAAAATACGTTGTGGTAGAATTTAATAAAGAATTAGTAGAAGAGTTGCGCGAAACGCACAGTATTCCTTTTGTTGAAGGTGATGCCACTCAAGAAGAAGTTCTAGAGCGCGCAGGGATTGATAGAGCAACTTCGTTAATTACTACTTTACCAAAAGATGCTGATAATTTATTTGTGGTATTAACTGCAAGAGAAATGAACGATAATCTACTGATTATCAGTAGAGCATCAAAAGATAATTCGGATAAAAAATTAAGAAGAGCAGGAGCAGACAATGTGATTATGCCTGATAAAATTGGAGGAGCACATATGGCTTCTTTGGTTATTAAACCTGATGTAATTGAGTTTATGGATTATGTGATGGGACAAGGGTCGAGCTCAATTAACTTAGAAGAGATTACCTTCGAAAATTTACCTGAAGAATTTAAAAATAAATCTATTAAAGAGTTAGGGATAAGAGATAAATCTGGAGCTAATATTGTTGGTTTTAGAACTTCTGAAGGTGAGTATATCATTAATCCCTCGCCCGATACGGTGATTATGCCTAAAGCAAAAATATTTGTTTTAGGAACAGTAGAGCAGGTAAATGCTTTTAGAGATTTTGCAACACAGCAAAGTGTATTAAAAAAATCATAAATTAAGTATTAGATGAGAATTTTATTAACTGGTAGCAACGGTTTGCTAGGTCAGAAATTGGTTAAATTATTAGCCGGAAAAAAAGATGTTACATTATTAGCGACATCTAAAGGCGCTAACAGGATTTCTAATAAAGAAGGATACGAATACCAATCGTTGGATATTACTAAAGAAGAAGAAATTCATCAAGTTTTTGATGCTTTTAAACCAACAACAATTATCAATACTGCAGCAATGACTAATGTTGATGCTTGCGAATCGGATAAAGAATTGTGTTGGGATTTGAATGTGAATGCAGTAAAATATATGATTGCTGCATCAAAAAAACACAACACACACCTTATTCATTTGTCTACAGATTTTGTTTTTGATGGAGAAAAAGGACCTTATAAAGAGGATGATTATCCAAAACCATTAAGTTATTATGGCGTTTCTAAATACGAAGCGGAAGAGTTATTGCAAGATAGTGGAATCAAATGGAGTATAGCACGTACAATTATTGTTTATGGTATTGGCGAAGAAATGAGCCGTTCAAATATTGTACTTTGGGCAAAAGAAGCCTTAGAAAAAGGCAATCCGTTAACGATTGTTGATGATCAGTTTCGTTCTCCAACTTTGGCAGAAGATTTAGCAATGGGCTGTTATTTAATTGCTATGAAAAAATCTACGGGGATTTATCATTTATCAGGTAAAGATGTGATGAGCATTATTGAGCTGGTTTATCGTGTGGCAGATTTTTATGACTTGGATAAGTCGATTGTTACAGCAATAAAATCTGACAGTTTAAATCAGGCTGCCAAACGACCACCAAAAACTGGTTTTATTTTAGGTAAAGCCATTAAAGATTTAGCTTATTCTCCTTGTACTTTTGAAGAAGGGTTAGCCATTTTGGATCATCAATTGAAAGCGATGTAGTTTTTAATGGAGAAACTAGTTGGTAATATTTCAGACAGAACATTGTTTCAACAACAGTTGCTTTACCATTTTCAGCATCAAAAGAATATTGTTTTTTTAAACAGTAATAATGCTGAAAAAGAAAATTTATTAGCGCTCTCTAATTCGGATAATTGTACTGATAATAATTGGAAGTTTGGATTTGTAGGGTATGACTATAAGAATAAATTAGAGCAATTATCATCTGCTCATTTTGATGGAATAGCATTTGCCGATAAACACTTTTTTACTCCTGAATTTTTATTTAAAATAAGAGAAAATGAAGTAGAGGTGTTTTATGATTCTCAACAATATGCTGAGCTAACTGTTAAAGAATTATTAAATCAAATAGCACAAATTGAAATAGGAGAAGCTGTTACTGCATCTATTAAAACAAACCCTCGCATTTCAAAATCAGACTACCTTAAAAATGTTAATTCATTAAAAAATCACATAAAACAAGGTGATATTTATGAGATAAATTATTGTCAGGAGTTTTATGCCGAAAAAGTAGAAATTAACCCTATTCACTTGTATTTTAAGTTGAATAAAAAATCTCCAACACCATATTCTTGTTTTGTAAAGCAAGGAGATAAATATTTGTTATCTGCATCTCCTGAACGATTTATTCATAAAAAAGGAGATGAATTAATTTCGCAACCTATAAAAGGAACGATTAAAAGAGGAGAGAATAAAGAAGAGGATGAACAACTTAAAAAACAGTTGTTTAATGATGAAAAAGAACGCAGCGAAAATGTGATGATTGTTGATTTGGTAAGAAATGATCTATCGCGAATAGCTCAAAAAGATACGGTTAACGTAGATGAATTGTGTGGGATTTACACCTATCCACAAGTCCATCAAATGATTTCTACGGTAAGTGCTCAACTTCAACCAGAAATAAGTTTTGATGAAATTTTAAAAGCAACTTTCCCTATGGGATCAATGACCGGAGCACCAAAAATTAGTGCAATGAAATTGATAGAGAAATACGAACAAACGAAACGAGGTTTGTATGCCGGAACAGTTGGTTATATTGATGAGCAAGGTGATTTTGATTTTAATGTAGTAATAAGAAGCATTCAATATAATCAGACAAATAGCTACCTCTCTTTTATTGTTGGTGGGGCAATAACAGATAAATCTGTTCCCGAAAAAGAATATGAAGAGTGTATGTTAAAAGCAAAGGCTATTTTTGAGGTGTTGAAATAATCTGTCATCCCGACCGCAGCGGAGGGATCTTTTAATTTTTAAATACGAACTTTAATTGCAAGTGTAATTTTATAAAAAGTGCTAAATAAATTTCTAACATACAACCAAAAATACCAACTGTTTTCTAAAACAGATGAGGTTCTGCTTACAGTAAGCGGAGGAAAAGATTCTGTTGCTATGGTGCATTTATTCCTGCAAGCAGGTCTTCAATTTGGAATAGCACATTGTAATTTTAAGCTAAGAGGAGAAGATTCCGAAGCTGATGAACAATTTGTTAGAACATTAGCTGTTCAAAATGATATTCCGTTTTATACTCTCGCTTTTGAAACTAAAACATATGCTTCAGAAAATAGAATTTCTATCCAAATGGCAGCACGAGATTTACGTTATGCTTGGTTTGAAAAAATTAGAAAAGAGAATAATTATCATTTTATAGCAACTGCTCATCATAAAAATGATGTTGCAGAAACAATGCTTATCAATTTAGCTAAAGGAACAGGATTGGCAGGCTTGCACGGTATAAAACCAAAGTTAGGAAAACTTATTCGTCCGCTTTTAGGATTAACAAGACTTGATGTAGAAAGCTTTATTGAAGACAATAATATCAGCTACAGAGAAGATCAATCGAATGCTGATATTAAATATGTAAGAAATAAAATAAGGCATCAAGTAATTCCTGAATTAGAACAAATAAATCCTGCATTGATAGAGACTTTTTATCAAGAATCTTTGCAGTTTTCTGAATTAGAAGAAATTGTAAATCAAAAAATAGAAGAAGTAAAAAAGCAATGTTTTATTGTTGAAAATGAGTTGGTTAAGCTGAATATCGAAAAGCTATTAAAGCTCAATCCATTAAAAACTTACCTTTATTATTTAATTAAAGATTTTGGATTTAACAGTAATGATGTTGAGGATATCATTAGTGGTTTAAAAGAACAATCTGGCAAACAATATTTGTCAAGTACGCATCAACTAATTAAGGATAGAGATAGTTTAATAATTGCTCCAGTTACTTCAAAAAAAGAAGAGGCATATCAAATAAATAACATTGCAGATTTTGATAAATTACCTATTAATATTTATGCGAAAGTAGTTACAAATAAAAATATAACAATTGATAGAAATGCTGCTTTTGCTTACTTAGATGTTGAGAAAATTAAGTTTCCTTTAATTTTAAGAAAATGGGAACAAGGAGATATCTTTCAACCTTTGGGTATGAAAGGAAAAAAGAAAATAAGTGACTTTTTTATTGATGAAAAACTATCGTTATTAGAAAAAGGAACAACTTGGTTGTTGCTTTCTAATAACCAAGTTTGTTGGGTTGTTGGAATGAGAATTGATGACAATTTTAAGCTTACCAATAAAACGAAAGAGGTAATTGTTCTTAGAAAAAAATAAAATCCTCATCCGACCACTTTAAGCAAATAACAGCAAGTGATCGGATGAGTTATTAAATAGATAAATCTTGAAAATAATTGACCAAATAGGACATCAACTTAATTTTAAAACAACTCCAAAACGTATTGTTTCGGTTGTTCCATCACAAACAGAATTGTTGTATGATTTAGGTTTGGATAACGAAGTTGTTGGGATTACAAAATTCTGTATCCATCCTAAGGAATGGTTTAAATCAAAAAGCAGAGTAGGAGGTACGAAGAACTTAAATTTTGATAAAATTGCGGCATTGCAACCTGATTTAATTATTGCGAATAAAGAAGAGAATACGCAAGCAGAAATTGAAGCATTACAAGAGATATATCCTGTTTTTACTTCTGATATTACCAATTTATCCGAGAGTTTGGAAATGATTAAGTTGGTTGGTGAAGTTGTTGGAAAAACTCAAGAGTCAACTCAACTTATAGCAAAAATAGAAAACGGATTTAAGCAACTAGCAGAAATTCCTAAGCCTGATAAAAAGACTGTTTTATACCTTATTTGGCAAAACCCTTTTATGAGTATTGGAAGTGATACATTTATTGATGATATGCTCAACCGTTGTGGGTTAATAAATGTTTTAAAAGCAGAAAATCGTTATCCTCAAATTGATGACCAGCAAATAAAAGATTTAAATCCGGATGTTATTTTTCTCTCTTCAGAGCCTTTTCCTTTTAAAGAAAAGCACATTAAAAACATTCAAGAATTAGTGCCCAATTCTAAAGTTATATTGGTTGATGGAGAGTATTATTCATGGTATGGTTCTCGTTTAATTCATTCTTCACAATACTTTATTGATTTGCTAAGTAATTTGCATTAATTTTAGCGTTATCAATAAAATCAAAAACATATTAATCTTGTTGGTTTTAATAGCCAATATTCCTTCACTTTCAGCTCAAAAAGTTGGTATTGTATTAAGTGGTGGTGGCTCTAATGGTGTTGCCCATGTTGGGGTGTTAAAAGCCTTAGAGGAGAATAATATTCCGATAGATTATATCGCTGGAACATCAATGGGAGCTTTAGTTGGAGGGTTGTATGCCGCAGGATATTCTCCACAAGAAATAGAAACGATATTTTTATCAGAAGAGTTTAAAATTTGGGCAGAAGGAACGTTAGAAGAAAAGTATGTGTACCATTTACGAGAGAAGGAAATTACTCCAACTTTAATTATGTTTAAGGTTTCGACTGATACCCTTTGGGAAACCAGTATTCCGACAAATTTAATATCACCAACAGCCATAGATTATGGGTTAATGGAGCATTTAGCTCCTGCAACAGCAGTGGCAAATTATGATTTTGATAGCTTATTTGTGCCTTTTAGATGTGTTGCTTCTGATATTATTGAAAAGAAAACTTTTGTATTTAAGGAAGGGCAACTTTCTACAGCGGTAAGAGCTTCTATGTCATACCCTTTTTATTTAACCCCAGTTTCTTATAAAGGTATGTTGCTTTTTGATGGTGGTTTGTACAATAATTTCCCATCTGATGTGATGATAGATGATTTTACACCTGATTATATTATTGGAAGTAATGTTTCTGCTAATTTCGAAAAACCTAATGAAGATAATATTGTATCGCAATTAAAAGCAATAATTGCAGATGATACAGATTATTCGATAGATATGGATAGCTCTATAATTATTGAGCCACAATCTCAGGGTTTTTCATTGTTTGATTTTGATAATAATAAAGAGTTAATTGAGATAGGTTACCAAGCTACTTTAGCACGAATACCTGAAATTTTGGCTTCAATATCAAGGAGAGATAATAATCAAGTTGCAGCAAAACGTTTGGCTTATAAAGCTACAATTCCAGCATTAATCTTTGATGGTCTTGCAATTACAGGCTTAAAAAAAAATCAAAATAAATATGTTGAAAAATCTGTCCGATTTAGAAAAGATACCTTAAGTGTTGATCAATTAAAATCTGAATATATTAAAGTGTCTTCAGATGATAAAATTAAATCTATAAATCCTCAAGCAACTTATAATAAAGAGACTGAACATTTTACCTTAAACTTAAAAGCTAAAAAAGAGAAAAATCTTTTTGTATCTTTTGGTGGTGTTTTTGCTTCGCGACCAATTAACGAAGGTTATGTAGGTTTGCAATACAACATGTTGGGAAGGGTTGCCCTTTCTTTAATGGCAAACTCTTATTTTGGAAAGTTACATAATTCTATTTCTGGTGGTTTTCGATTAGATATTCCTTTTGTGATTCCTTTTTATTGGAAAACGAGTTATACAAGAGACGGGTGGGATTATTTTAAAAGTAAGGATACTTTTTTTGAAGATACTAAACCTTCTTTTTTGGTTACCAATGATCAATATATAAAATCTGAAATTGCTATTCCAATATCTTTTAAAGGTAAAGTAACTTTTGAAGGAACTATGGGGGATTTAACCAATAATTATTATCAAACACAAGAGTTTATTTCTATTGATACCACGGATAAAACGAGGTTTAGAAATTATTCGTTCGCGATAGGTTATGATAGAAATTCTTTAAATCAAAAGCAATACGCTACAGCAGGTAGCTCGTTTAATATTAATGGTAGATTTATTGAGGGGAACGAACATTACGTACCTGGTTCTACCTCTGTTATTGAGGATGAGTTTGATAGTATTGTGGATTGGGGGCAAGTAAAATTGTCGTTTGTTCAGTATTTTAATAGTAAACGAAAAATACGGTTTGGCGTATCTGCAGATGGCGTTATCAGTAATCAACCATTTTTTAATAATTATACAGCTTCTATTTTAATGGCTCCTGCATACCAACCATTGCCAGAAAGCAAAACCTTGTTTCAAGAAAATTTTAGAGCCCATTCTTATTTAGGTGGAGGGGTAAAAGCAATTTATATGCCTTTTAAAAAGTTTCAAGTTCGTGCTGAAGCTTATATTTTTCAACCTTACCAAGTTATTTTCGAGGATAACAATAAGCAAGCAGCTTATGGTAAAAAATGGGCAGATAGAAATTATTTAGGAACCTTATCGGTAGTTTATTACACACCAATAGGCCCAATTGCTTTTAATGCCAATTACTACGAAAAATCCGAAGAGCATTGGAGTTTCTTGTTTCATTTCGGGTATATTATCTTTAATAAAAAAAGTTTAGAGTAGCGCTCTATAAATATTCTTTCTTATTCTTCTTTATAGTGCTTGTTTTATGGTGTATTCTTATGCTATTGTTTACATGTTTGTGTTAAGTAAAGTTTTTTTTTAAATAATTATCAGTATATTTAACCGTTTAATATAAATTACACCAATAATGAAAAAATGTATAGCTTGTAATACAGAACTAGTGGGGAGGGTGGATAAAATCTTTTGTGATCCTAGCTGTAAGTCCTCGTTTCATTATAAAAGGAATGTTCAGAAAGAGAAAGGTGAGTATCTAAAAATTACAGAACAATTGAAGTTTAATAGACGAGTTTTATCTCATTTTATTAAATCAGGCTACAAAGTTGTTGCTAAAAGCACGATGGTAAGTGTTGGTTTTGACCCTTATTATTTTACGCATAAAAAAACCATTGAAAATGAAGGTGAATTTTACTTTTGTTTTGAATATGGTTTTAAAGAAACTGAAGAAAATAGTATTGCTAAATTTATTTTGCAGGAAGGTAGTACTGATATTTGAGAGCTTAGGTTTTTACAGTATGCAAAAGAGTTTTTTTTTGAGGAGGTTCGCTTAACGTTTGAGTAAGAATTAGTGTTAAACGTGTATTGGTGAAATTAGTAGTCTTTATTATATTTTCATAATAAAGAAAGACTAATTTGCCAATATAATTCTTACTCTATGTTATGAGGAGTTTATTT